>CAJDUE010000004.1_pt1 | contig 100305 bp, 108 predicted proteins | sample 7390401 | NCBI WGS metagenome assembly CAJDUE01 (sample SAMEA7055667, study PRJEB34461) | soil metagenome | biome: terrestrial ecosystem; feature: Peninsula; material: soil | place: Antarctica | collected 2016
TGGCCACAAACGAGCGATTATTGAAAAGGTGGGTAATATACGGCTAGTAAACTAAGGTTATGCGATTGACATTTACCTCGAGCCAGTAATTTGCTAGTCTTATAGGTGAATGAGAGGGAATAACTAGTGGCATTTATATTGGCCGTGACAAATCAGAAAGGTGGCGTTGGAAAAACAACGACCGCAGTGAATTTATCCGCTCAGCTTGCCACAGGCAAGAGACGAGTTGTGTTAGTTGATCTGGACCCTCAAGGTAACGCAACGAGCAGCTTAGCAGTTGATAAGAACTCTCTAGAGAAGACTATGTTCGACGTTCTACTAGCAAAGACGAGCGTCGAGGACATCGTACTGCCGACGAATATAAAGAATTTGTTTATACTGCCGGCGAATGCTGGTCTTGCGCAAGCCGAGTTAGATTTAGTAAGTATTGAAAACAGGGAGATGCAGCTTAAGTATGCACTCGAGAGCGTTCAGGCCGACGTGGTGGTCATAGACTGCCCGCCCGCACTCGGCCTTTTGACGATAAATGCACTAAGTGCAGCAGATGGTGTACTCATCCCCGTGCAAGCAGAGTACTTCGCTCTTGAGGGGCTGAGCCAACTCCTACAGACCATCCAGCTCGTTCGAAATGGAATCAACCCAACGCTGAAGATATTTGGTGTCGTTCTTACGATGTTCACCAAGAGAACTGTACTCAGTGAACAAGTAAAAACAGAGGTAGCACAGCATTTTGGAGAGCGACTCTTTAAGAGCATCATACCTCGCAATATTCGTGTGGCAGAAGCCCCGAGCTATGGTAGGACTATTTTCGAACATGATAAGTGGAGCAAAGGCGCGCGCGCCTACAAGGCACTCGCACAAGAGGTGATTGAACGTGCTGGACTGTAGTATAACGCGTAACACGTCAGCTGTGACAATGGGTTATCGACTAATATGTCACGATTAAGCTACAATGAGTATATGAAAAGGCATAGTGAGATGACGGGCTACGGACGAATGGTTCATTCCTTGATGGCTACGGGAGAAACTATATGAGTTCAAAGGCCGGCTTAGGTAGGGGACTTGGTTCGCTCATACCGCAAGATTTTGATGCGACGCTACTCATCGAAAACGGTGAACAGGTACTGCGTATAGACGTGGTTAAACTCTCCGCCAACCCCGAGCAGCCTCGAACTATTTTCAATGACGACGCACTACTGGAACTCGCAGCTAGTATCAAACAGTACGGTGTCGTGCAACCACTCGTCGTCAGCCCACACGGCGCTACCTACATTATCATAGCCGGCGAACGACGCTGGCGGGCGGCGCAATTGGCTGGCCTAAAGACCGTCCCGTCTATCGTTCGAACGACCAAGGAACTCGAACGGCTCGAACTGGCGCTGGTCGAAAACGTACAGCGGGTTGATCTTAGCCCACTTGAGCAGGCAGTATCTATCGAGAGACTTCACCAGCAATTTAATCTAAACTATTCAACAATCGCGAAACGGCTTGGTAAGTCTGAAGGGACAGTGAGCAATGTCGTGCGGCTACTTCAGCTACCTGAAGCCGGCAGAAAAGCACTATCAGAGAGTACTATAACAGAGGGACATGCTCGTCAATTGCTGGCGCTTAAGGATGACCCTAACAAGCAAATAGAACTACTAGAATTAATCGTGAAGCACAGTTGGTCAGTCCGGCAGGCAGAGAGGTTCGTTAATTCATACAAGGTTGGCTTCAAAGATACCGTGGACGCGAAGAAATATATGGCGAGCGAGACGGTCGAAACAAAGCGGCTAACCAAGCAGTATGGCGCGCCCGTACGGATACACCGGATGGCAAAGGGAGGGCGTGTTGAAATCGTATTTCGTACAGATGATGAACTAGCCAAACTGCTAAGAACACTCGAGAAATAGTAGGATATTCTAAAAACGTTTAGTTTGGTTTAGGGGTAAGATGCGGGCAACTAGTTTGCCGACTATCTGATCGGTTTCGATAGGCCCCAGGGTGCGTGAGTCGAGAGAGTTGGGCCTGTTATCGCCACAAACAAATACCTGATGAGCTGTGAGATAGACGTCTGAATAAGTATTACTAGGGGTGGGGGGTATAGCGCCATTTGCGCCGTAGGGAAGAGTTGCATCAGGTTGAAAACCCTCAGGATGCGCACTGTTGTAGATGGTGATAACATTGTTCTTGACGACAATGTGGTCACCGGGGAGTCCGATAACTCTCTTAACGAGCTGCTTCGTATCGCTGCCATTGTCGTATGCCGAGAGGCCAGATTCGTTTAAAATGATAATATCACCTCTGTTTGGGACATATTGGTGTCCGGTGATACGCGCAATCGTACGAGGAAGCTTCCAGACGATTAGTCGATCGCCGTTATGTAGCGTTTCCTGCATGCTCGGGCCGTCTACTTGATATGACTGAAAGACAAAGGCAATAAGAATCACCGCAATGATAGGGGCGAGCAGGAGTATCCCTATGGTAGAAAGGGTGCTGCGTAGGCGTTCACCTCTCGACGAGCTATGTTTAGGAGACATATTTATTTCATCTTGAGCAACAGCTGGGCGCTGCCCTTCAGGGCTCTCATTCATGCGTCTACTATACTTGAGATTTATATAAATGCCTAATGTAAGCCCACCGTATATTCACAAACATAAGGGCTTTACCACACAGTGTTGCTCAGGTATACTGTCAGAGTATTTTTATGGAAACAAACACATCTCGCAACATGCGCAAAACCCGACCCGCTAACTACACTTTCTCGGGTATTGATGGCTTGAGCCCGGACACGGGCATTAAGTCTAGAAGAACATCGTACCAATTTGATAGGGCTAACTATGGTGCCCCAACCCCACGCAAACAAGGGGACGAGACTAATGCCCACATCTTAAAGCCAACGCACACTTCGGTGATACCAACGAATACCCGCACGAAGTCGAGCCGCCCCTATTTCCCACTGCCAGCATACGACGCTCCAGGACGCCCAAAAGGACTGGTGAAAAAATCAAGCGCCAAAAAAGTAATATTTCGATTGCTATCATTTATGTTGGTACCACTGTTATTTGGAGGTGGTTTTTTGACATGGCGTGGTTACGCTAACATACATAAGGTCTTTCAGGGGACCGGTACTGTCGCGGCTCTGTCTACGGATAGGGTCAGCCCCGATCTCCTTAATGGTGAGGGTGACGGACGCGTCAATATACTGCTGCTCGGCATCGGCGGGGTTGGCCATGATGGAGCGGACTTAACTGACACTATCATCGTATTGAGTGTAGACCCGGTAAATAACAAGGCTGTACTCCTCAGCATACCCAGGGACTTATGGGTGAAGATGCCCGTCAACTACTTCGGTGCTTACCAGAAAATAAACGCGGCATATAGCGCGGGTAAGTATCGTTATCTTGGTAAGACAGACGCCAGCATAACTAACCATCAGGCGGTAGAGGCAGGGTTCAACTCGATCGATCAGGCCGTAAGTGACGTCCTAGGCATATCAATTAACTACCATTTACTCGTTGATTTTAAAGCGTTCCAGCAGGCTATCGACACGGTTAATGGCGTAAGTGTCGATGTGCCGAATGCGCTATATGATCCAACCATGGCGTGGGAAAACGGCAATAACCCACTGCTCGCGGCGGCAGGTCAGCAGACGATGAACGGCAAAGAGGCACTTCTCTATGCTCGTTCGCGTCATACAAGCTCGGACTTTGCCCGCAGTGAACGTCAGCGCCAGCTACTCGTATCGCTCAAGGAGAAGGTGTTGACGCTCGGGACCTTGAGTAGCCCCACGAAGGTAAATGAGCTAATCAACGCGTTCGGAAGTAACGCGTACTCCGATATGAGTACAAACGCAGCTTCACGACTCCTTACCATCATGCGACGTATAAGTGATAACAATATCACCTCAATCGGCTTGACTACACCACCTCATGACCTTGTCAGAACAGACACGGTCGGCAATTTGTCTGTCGTGCGGCCGATAGCGGGGTTCAATGTGTACTCAGACATCCAGACCTATGTTAAGAGCCAGCTGCAAGACGGCTATCTTACGAAGGAAAATGCCCTAACGTATGTGTATGCTCCCTCTCAGGCGCAGGCTGATGCTCAGGCGGCAACTCTGAAGGGGCTTGGATATAATATCGTTGGTGACGGAGTGCTCGTAAAACCAGTTGAGAGCAATTCTCTTATCGATTTGAGCGGAGGTGAGTACGCTTACACGAAGCATTATCTCGAAAATAGATACCAAACTCAGGCTTTAACATCAATTCCCGAAGGAATCCAGGTGCCTGAAAGCACCCAGTTTGTTATACTAGTACAGTAAATGAGACCTCTAATCAGCAAACTAACACCCAGCAAGGGTTTTTCGCATACCGTCTACCTGCTATTTAATCTGTTATTGCCCCTGTTGATACTCTCCCTTGTCAAGGCAGACTTTGTGCCATTTGCAGTCGTACTCGTAGTACTCAGTAAATGGCGAATGTTCGCTGTTCGGCCGCGGTTTTGGGGGGCGAATATACGTGCAAATGCAATTGATATAATTGTCGGGGTATCAACGGTCGGTGCCATGGCTATGACCGTGAATGACTGGACACGTCTTAGCTATGCCATAGCGTGGGCGGGGTGGCTTATACTGGTTAAACCACGAATCGGTGTACTCTGGGTATCGATACAAGCTATTATTGGCCAAGTTGTCGGACTTGCAGCCCTATTTTCTGTCTGGCCGCACGCTTCTCTCGCATGGCTTGTGTTTGCGGCAGGAGCGATCTGTTATTTCGCCGCTCATCATTTTTTCTATAGCTTTGACGAAGAATATTCACAGTTTTTGAGCTACGTGTGGGCATATTTCGGAGCAGCGCTGGTGTGGATACTGGGGCACTGGCTTATCTTCTATAGTTTTCTGGCTCAGCCAACATTAGTTCTTTCGGCGCTCGGTTTTGGTTTAGGAGCACTGTACTATTTGGATCACTTCGATAAATTGTCAAAGGCTATCCGCCGGCAGATAGTCATCGTGCTCATCACGATAGTAATTGTGGTGTTAGTTTTCTCTGACTGGGGAGACAAAATAGTCTAATCTAACAGTAATGTTTAAGCTTCATTATGTAAAAATGGAGGTAGCATGAGAGAAATAAGTTTGTTCACTTAGCGTTGGGCAAAAAAAATAGGAAATGTCGTGCGTTAGACGGTTGTGTGGGAGCAGGATGTTGTATATAGACGCAACACTCACAGCAGCTCCTACCAGCTAGAGGCTTACTTGAGATATTTTACGACACTGTATTTTTACACTGCAGAGGGTATGTTGGTCGTATATGAAAATAGTTGTGTCAGCCCGTCAGAATCTAAAAGTTCATAACCAGAGCGACTCGCTATATCGGCGATCTGGTTGTGCTGTATAGGAAGCGATTCGGTGATGATGTATTGTGCCGACTGAGGCAACTCCAGTAGTTGTGCAAACAATCTTCTGTAGTGGTCTAGACCGTCTGTGCCGGAAAATAGAGCTAGTTTCGGTTCGTGCATGGCGGCTTCGTTGACTGGGTAGGCGGTTGGAACGTAGGGTAGGTTGCACATAAGGATGTAAGTTTGAATACTAAATTTTGAATTTTGAAATGGTTGCAGAAGGTCACCAATGACAAATTCAATCTCTACGCGTAGCTTATCGGCATTTCTTCTGGCTAGATCAAGACAGCCGGAATCGATGTCTGAAGCAATAACATTGGCGGCAGGGAACTCGAGTTTAGCAGAAATCGCTAGTGCGCCGCTACCAGTTCCGATATCTATGATGGTCGTCGCTTCGTTGCCTGAAATAATTTTTTTGAGTAACTCTAGTATAGCTTCTGATTCAGGTCGGGGTACAATCACATTTTCATTTATGATGAATTCACGACCATAAAACTCAGTTTTACCGCGGACGTACGCGATGGGGGTGTGCTTAGCTCTTTGAGCAACTATTGTACTCAATATTTTAATTTCTGACCTCTGTAAAACATGCTCCGGATGTGCCAAAACCCATGATTTATCTTTGTCTATAATATCACACAGTAGCACTAGTGAATCAAGTCGTGCTGTTTCTATCCCTGCTTGGCTGAGAATGTCTTGGGTCGCGTTAAACCACTCATTTATCGTCATTGATTAACTCGCGTTCGTAGTCGGCCAGTTTCTCGATGAGGTCATCGATATCGCCGCTGAGTGCGCCGGGTATGTTGCTGCGGTTGTAACCAATGCGGTGGTCAGTGATACGGTCTTGTGGAAAGTTGTAGGTGCGTATTTTTTCGCTGCGGTCGCCAGAACCGATGAGTTTTTTGCGAGCATCACTCATCTCTTTTTGCTCTTCGTCTATCTTGATCTGTAGCAAACGGGAACGCAGAACGCTCATGGCCTTGGCCTTGTTCTTTATCTGAGATTTTTCATCCTGGTTGGCGACTACTATGCCGGTCGGCAGGTGCGTAATACGTACGGCTGAGTCGGTCGTGTTGACACTCTGGCCACCATGTCCACCGCTACGGAAAACATCGATGCGCAAGTCGCTTGGATTTATCTCTACATCTGTCTCTTCTGCTTCGGGTAATACCGCAACAGTAACAGTGGAGGTATGGATACGCCCCTGGCTTTCCGTGGTTGGCACACGCTGCACGCGGTGGACGCCGGCTTCGAATTTCAGCAGTTTGTACATGTCAGTTCCGTGCATCGAAAAAATAATTTCTTTAAAACCGCCGACTTCGCTGGGACTTTCGCTGACGAGCTCAGTTTTGTAGCTATGCAGTTCGCTCCATCTTATGTACATGCGGTAGAGTTCGGCAGCAAAGAGACTAGCTTCATCACCACCAGCGCCGGCGCGGATTTCGATGAGTACATCTTTCTCGTCGTTCGGATCTTTAGGGGTAAGAGCAAGCTCGAGGGCCTGCTGATTACTCATCTGCTGAACCTCTAGCTCGTTCAGCTCGTCCGTAGCTAATTCGGTGAGGTCACCACCCTCGGCGACTAGGCTTAGGGACTGTTTAATCCGGCTTTCTAGACGATGTTTTTCATCAAAAAGATGGATAATATCCTCGAGATAGGCCTGCCGTTTGGCCAGCTTCGGGTAACCTGAATCGGAATAAATTGAAGGATCCTGCAGCTTTATCTGCAGCTCACTAAGTTCATCTCGAAGGGCTTGTTCTTTGGCTTCCATGGTCTTTCTCTTAAATCTAGTATAAACAAAACCGCCACAGATAGATATCTTTGACGGTGATGAAGCAGGGCTAGCTACTTGGCTTCTTTAGTATCGTCAGCGTCTTTTTCTGCTTTGGCGGCAGATCGGGTTGCGGACTTCTTGGCAGCAGCCATACGTGAAGCCTTGGCCTTTTCAGCGGCTGCGGCACGAGCCTTAAACTTGTCGACACGGCCTTCGATGTCGAGGACGCGCTCTTCACCAGTGAAGAACGGATGTGAACTGCCCGTAATGTGAACTTTGACGAGTGGGTATTCGACGCCGTCAAGCTTGATGGTGTCTTCGGTAGCGACGGTCGACTTTGTCAAATACGTCATGCTGTTGTTTAGATCCTGAAATACAACAGGACGGTAGTTGGTAGGGTGGAGATCTTTTTTCATCTTCGAGTTTATCCTCTTGCTCTAATAGTAGTAATAGTTGTGTGCGTGGTATCTGGTTAGCAGGCGAGCGTCTCTGCAGTCAGTGTATCCCAAGCAATTGCTATGCAGTATACCACCTCTGTTATATTCACGCAACTGCTTGGGAGGGACTAGGTATTGAAAAGACTACTCGTATCTGTTACACTACACGGGCAACTAACTAAGCAGGTGCGGGTGAAAATCCTCTTGTGCAGCAGCCTTGTAAGCGTGCATGGGTGACCCGACCGAAGAGAAAGGATTATCAAACTATGGCTACGACTGTAGACATTAAACAATTGTTGGAAGCGGGTGCGCATTTCGGCCACAAAACCGAGCGTTGGCACCCAAAAATGGCTCCCTATATCCACAGCAAACGTGGCGGTAACCACATTATCGACCTGACCAAGACGGTCACTAAGCTCGAAGAAGCTCTAAGTTTCCTAGAGGAAACAGCAGGCAAAAACAAGCAGGTTCTGTTTGTCGGGACCAAACGCCAAGCGCAAGATATCGTCAAGAAACTGGCCGAAGACATGGGTCAGCCGTATGTCACCGAGCGTTGGCTCGGTGGTATGCTGACGAACTGGAATACCATCGGTGCACAGATTAAACACCTTGTCGATCTTGAGACCAAGATGGCCAGCGGCGAACTCGCCAGCAAATTCAACAAGCTCGAAGTACAGCGTTTCCAAGAGGAAATCGAGGAGATGAACGTACTGTATGGTGGTATCAAGGAGTTGAATGCTCGGCCGGGTGCTGTCGTCATCTTCGACGTTGTTAGTGACCAAAATGCCGTCAAGGAGGCAATCAAGCTCAAGCTGCCCATCGTCGGCATATGTGACACCAACAGTAATCCTACGAACATCACATACCCGATTCCATGTAATGACGATGCCATCAAGGCGCTGCAACTGATGGCTGACTACTTCGGCCAGGCTGTACAGGCAGGTAAGGCGAAGAGCAAGCCAGCCGACAAAGAAGAAAAAGTAGAAAATAAAGATTAACCATCCCCGTCGAGACATGTCACGGTACATTGGCATGTGACACGTTAAGTATAAATCAATAGCGACAGGTCAATCGTTACATCAACGTAAGGAAGACATGTTAATAGTTATTCAAGGAGAAAGACTATGGCAATAAGTATCGAAGATATTAAGCGACTACGTGAGCTAACCGGCGTCGGTATGACCGATGCGAAGCGGGCACTCGAAGCGGCAAAAGGAGATTTTGATGCAGCGCTGAAAGAAATGCGCAAAAAAGGCATGACCAAGGCAGAGAAACGCGGAGAGCGTGAGGCTCGCCAGGGCATAGTCGGTACCTACAACCACGATAGCCGTATCGGCGTATCAGTTGAGGTTAACTGCGAAACGGACTTTGTCGCACGTAACGAAATCTTCACCGGTCTAGTAAAGGACCTCGCCATGCATATCGCAGCGAGTAGCCCGCAGTACGTTAGCGCAGAAGACATTCCTGCCGAAGAGAAAGAAGCCAAAAAGCAAGAACTCCTCGCGGGCGATGTACTTTCGGGCAAGCCAGCCGATATGGCTGAAAAAATCGTCGAGGGCCAGTTGAATAAGTACTTCGCAGAACTTTGTTTGCTCGATCAGCCCTTCATCAAGAATCTCGACCAGAGCGTGGGTGACTACGTGAAAGAACACATCGCCAAACTTGGCGAAAACATCGTTGTGCGTCGTTTTTCGCGTATCGCGCTTGGTGAAATTGTATAAGTATGTAGAGGCTTGAAAAATCGGCGGTGAGTAGCAGCCGGTTTTTCTTGTATACTAGACGATAGTAAGGAACCATAGGAGTACAGATGAGCCCGAACCAAGTTGTTGAAGATGCTAAAAGAAAGTTCGCTGCGGCAGTAGACCACTACCATGAACAGCTGAAGGCCCTGCGCACAGGGCGGGCAAGTGCGGCTATGCTCGATGGTGTTATGGTAGAGGCATATGGTACGCCCATGCCGCTGAATCAAGTCGCCAACGTTATAGCTCCAGAGGCTCAGCTACTCCAGATTACGCCGTTTGACCCGAGCAATATTCAGGCAATTGCCAGTGCAATACGAGATAATCCAAGCCTGGGTCTTAACCCAAGTGATGATGGCCGTGTGGTACGAATACCGATTCCAGCTCTCACCGAGGAACGTCGACGTGACATAGTCAAGCAGCTCGGCGGCAGGCAGGAAGACGCTATGATACGCGTCCGAAATGTCAGGCATGAGGCGATGGACGCTATAGACCAAGCAAAAAAAGACAAAGAAATCGGCGAAGATGACGCCAAGCGTCTTGCAACGGGTGTGGAAGAGGCAATGAAAAAGACTCGCGACGAAATCGAGGCAGCCTCAAAGGCAAAAGAAGCCGAAATTATGAAGGTATAAGCACCTTCGGGTATACTAGACAGGACTATGGGGACATTTATTTTTATAATCGGTTTGATACTGTTTATCGGTCTCGTGATTGTACACGAGATGGGACACTTTTGGGCGGCGCGGCGTAATGGAGTAGAAGTCGAAGAGTTTGGCATATTCTTCCCGCCTCGTCTCTGGAAAAAGCGTATGAAATCAGGCTGGGATTTTACGATCAACCTGCTGCCGCTCGGTGGATTCGTCAAGCTCAAGGGAGAGTATGATGCTGACAAACGACCGGGTAGTTTCGGCGCAGCGAGTGATATGGCGAAGGCGAAGATAATGCTCGCTGGGGTAGCCGTCAATTTCGTGACCGCGCTTGTACTGTTCACATTACTGGCACTTTTTGGCATGCCGAAAATAATCGATAATCAATTTACGGTCAAAAGCGATACGAAAGTAGCACAGACAGATGTACTGGTAGGCTATATCGAAGATGGCTCACCCGCCAAAAAGGCAGGGTTAAAGGAGCGGGACCGTTTGCTGAGCTTCACGTCTGGCAAAAAGATTGCCACGGTGGGCGAAGTCCCACTAGCAAATGTGACGAAAGAATTCGCGGGTGAAAAAGTAGTCATTCGTTACGAACGAGCCGGCGAACCTCATAGCACTACTGCGACACTACTCAGCGATCAATCAGTCGCCGCCAGCAAGAAGACGGATAACCCAAAGGGGTATCTGGGTGTCGAGCCGGTTTCTTTTACACTTCAGCGTTCGACCTGGTCAGCACCGGTGGTGGCGGTGGGCTTAAGTGCACAGCTGACTAAGCTGACACTGCAGGGTCTCTGGCATGCACTACAGGGGCTAGGCGGCATCGTCGCTGGTGCAGTTACGGGTAACACGCCAGCACGACAGCATGCGCAAACCGAGGCAAGTAGCCAAGTTTCTGGGCCTCTCGGGATTTACTTTGTGCTGAAAGGTGGAAGTGCAATGGGCGTACGTTTCATGCTATTTATTGTCGCTATTATTTCGCTCACCCTTGCCATTATGAATGTTCTGCCGATACCGGCCCTCGATGGTGGCAGGGTATTCGTTATGGGCATTGCGAGGGTTATCAGGAGGCCGCTTACCAAACAGGTCGAAGAGGCCGTTTATGGGGCGGGCTTTGCGGCGCTGATACTACTCATCATCTTAATCACCGTTGTCGATGTCAAGCGATTCTTCTAAATTCGACAGACTATCGGCTCAAGACGCTACAAAAACCAAGGCTATAGATAATCTCGCACCGATTGCACTGAGCCACAGTGCACCAATGGCTACATGGGGACCCGTGTCGGCCATACTCTACTCGATTGTCGCATTTATGAGCGCACAACTCATTGGTTTTTTTGCGGTCTCTTATGGCTCGACTGCGCTTGGCTTTGATGCCAGAAAAGTAACAGAAGGAATATTTGGGCAGTTCCTCTACGTGCTCCTGGCTGAGGTTCTTACTGTAGCTGCTATTGTACTTTTTATTCGCAGGCGCCATGCACGCCTTGGAGCTGCCGGCATTGATAAACCCCGCTGGGAATATGTCGCTTATGGTGTAGCGGGATTTATAGGCTATTTCGTTCTCTATGTAATCATCATCGCTGTACTGGTAAGGCTTGTCCCGAGCCTCAATATGCATCAGCCACAAGACATAGGTTTCACACATCCGGTAGGTACACGAGATCTCGTGCTGACCTTCATTAGCTTAGCAATGTTGCCACCGCTGGCGGAAGAGGTTCTATTCCGTGGATTCATGTTCAGCGGCCTTCGGACAAGGCTTGGTTTCGCGTGGGCGGCTCTGTTGACTAGTGTGTTCTTTGCCATGGGGCATCTTGAGTTTGGCAACGGCCATCCACTCGTATGGGTAGCTGCGGTTGACACGTTTACGCTCTCGCTCGTCCTTTGCTATATCCGCGAGAAGACGGGGAGTATATGGGCGGGCGTGCTTATACATACGCTTAAAAATACACTGGCGTTTTCGGTGCTGTACATCTTCAAGCAGTAGTGTACAATTGTTTGCAATGAGACGTTACGTAACTGTGATCTGTCCAACTCTTATGCCGCCCAGTCGGTAGTAATAAACATGCCCGTCATTTTTTGCATATAATACTTAAGGGATAACCATGAAAACATCACAATTATTTACGAAAACACTGCGTGACGCACCTGCCGAAGAAGTGTCCCGTAATGCGCAGCTGCTCATACGCGCGGGGTATGTCTATAAGGTCATGGCAGGCGTCTATGCCTACACGCCGCTCGGTCTTCGTGTGTTGGAAAATATTAAAAAGATTGTCCGTGAGGAATTGAACGCCATCGGTGGCCAAGAGCTCATCATGAGTAGCTTGCAGCCGAAAGATATTTGGGAACAAACCGGACGTTGGGACGAAAAAGTCGTCGATATCTGGTTTAAATCTCATCTACAGGATGGCACTGAAGTCGGCTTGGCCTGGAGTCATGAGGAGCCGATTATTGAAATGCTCAAACAATACGTCGCAAGCTACAAAGATTTGCCCGTTTATGTGCACCAATTCCAGACGAAGTTGCGAAATGAAGTTCGCGCTAAAAGCGGCATATTGCGGGGGCGTGAATTCGTGATGGATGACATGTACAGCTGCTGCGTTGACGAGGAAGCCCACGATGCATTTTATCAGTCTGCCATGGATGCTTACACGCGTATTTACGAGCGGATGGGGTTAGGCGATGATACGTTTATTACCTTTGCGAGCGGCGGTGCTTTCACGAAGTTCAGCCACGAATTCCAAACGATATGTGAAGCCGGCGAGGATTATATCTTTGTCGTGCCGAGCACCAAGCAGGCTTTTAATGCAGAAATTGCCCCAGTTAAATCTGCCCCTGTAGAACGAGCGAATGAGGTGAAAGAGCTAGCCTTTCTCGATGAAGCAGAAACGATAGGCGTGAACGCACTTATCGAGCGACTCGGTATACCGATAACATCTAGCACAAAAACCATGTTTTACGATAGTGACAAAGGCCTTATAGCCGCTGTAATGCGTAGTGATTATAAACTGAACGAAGACAAACTAAAGGCTGTTGCAGATGCTGACTGGTTACAACTGGCGACGGTTGACCAGGTCCAGGATGCTACCGGAGCTAAAACCGGCTTTGCGGGATTATACGAGCTGCCAGATAGCATCACAGCATACGTCGATGAATCGTGTGAAAGCCTGGTGAATTTTGAAACAGGCGCCAACAAAACCGGGCGGCATGTCTATAACGTCAACTGGGAACGTGACGTAAAAAAGCCCGGCCAATTCTACGATATCAAAAGCGCTAAACAGGGTGATCTTTTCCCTGACACAAGTGAAGCATATGTTGTTCACAAAACGGCGGAAGTCGGTAATATCTTCAATTTCGGTACGAAAAAAAGTGAAGATATGGACTTCGCATTTGCGAATGAAGCGGGTGAGCACCAATTTGTACACCTCGGTTCGTACGGAGTTGGGATTACTCGTGTCATGGGGGTAATTGTCGAAAAGTTTGCGGACCAAAAAGGCATCGTTTGGCCTACGGGTATTGCGCCATATCAGGTATATCTCGCTCGGTTGGGCGAAAATGAGGCTGTCGTCAGCGCAGCAAATGAACTGTACGAAAATCTACTGTCAGCCGGCGTGACTGTGCTATATGATGATAGTGACAAGCGACCAGGTGAAAAGTTTGCGGATGCAGATTTGCTTGGGTTACCTTGCAGAATAGTTGTCAGTCCTAAGACAATCAGCGAGCAGAAGTACGAGTATAAGGCTCGAACGAGCGAAGAAGTTAAGCTACTGGATTTTGAGAGCTTAAAAATAGAATTGACTTAAGGGGTCGAAGCAGGTACTATACCTCACCACACAGGGATCACACAGCCAGAAAAGACCTTTATCAGACTAAGACGTATTACCAACCAAGGAGAGAAGCTATGAAAAAATTATTCCATCTGACTAAAGAAGGTGTCACGGAGCTCGAAGCTGAGAAGTCAGAGCTGCTTGAAAAGCGCGTCGAAACTGCAGAAGCAATCAAAGTAGCGCGTGAGATGGGCGATTTAGCCGAAAATGCCGAGTACCAATCTGCTCGCCAGGAGCAAGAGCGCACTGATGGCCGCATAGAAGAGATAGAGCACATCCTGAAGAACGTTGAAATAATCAAGGTATCACACGGTAAATCTGTCGGGCTTGGTTCGACCGTCACGCTCCATGATGGGAGTAAAAAAGAGCTGGTTCTCCAGGTCGTTGGTACGATAGAAGCTGACCCACTTGCAAAGAAAATTTCTGACGAATCTCCAATCGGTAAAGCACTCCTCGGTAAAAAAGAGGGTGAAGAAGTCGAAATCACCACGGTCGTAGAAACCCACGTCTACACCGTCAAATCGATCCGCTAATATAGCTGTGAAGCGTGTTTATTTTGCTGACTTTGCCGCGGAGATATATTTGTATGAGGTGGGTATCGTCAGTAAAGCTGAGCTTGCAAGCGATGTCCAGGCAGCCTTTCTAAGTATTTCAGCGGATGTAGTGTAACTAGTTATGCGATTTTGAACCGTTGACTCGGTGGCGAGTTGATCAAACGTCGCAGCCGATAAAAAGCCTCCTAATGTCATCCGCTGCAAGCTTGACGTGATTTTACCTTCGGATGCTACGACGGCCATATTGCCACGTAGCTTTGCGATAACGCTGGGTACGGCTGTCGCCGCTTTCTCTGCGGCAAGAATAGCCACTGCGCTTTTAGGTAAAATACCAGCACACGTCAATGTTGCCGCTGTCAATGAAATTCGGAATGCATCACTTACCGCGTCAGCCCCTCTACCGAGAGGGGAGCGTGTGCCGGTTGCCGTGGCGATTATCCCGTCGCCTATATCCAGCAGTCCTTCGGTGGCTAAGGCTAAAGTAGCAATCAGTAGAGTCCTTGCCGATAATGTGCCCTCCCTCACGTTGCCCTGAGAGAGCAAAACATTAGCGGCAATATCTAGTCCCGTTCCACCATAGGTTAACCACATAGCGGGCGCACCATATCCGCCAGTTTTGGCCGCAACTTCTTGCCAAATATTTCGAGCGTCTTGATCTATCAACTCCCATTCGGGTGTGTCTCCTATAGCGTGTGCTTGAAGGTTGGGAAGAAAACTCATGCCAAGAGTATATATGCCCATTGGGTACATCCAAAGTACAAGCGGGAATGAATTATTCGATTGATTTTCGTCAGTGGTGTGGTTTCAGGTACAATAGGAGCATATGGCGACAATACAGGACTTTCGGGATGAACGGCTGCGCAAACTCAAAGAGCTCAGAGCGCTCGGCGTTAACCCATATCCAGCCAAAGCAAATCGTACCCATGATATACATTATATCCACGCTGGATTCGGTGAGCTGGAAGGCAAGCCAGTCACAGTCGTTGGTCGTATCGTTTCAATCCGTAAGTTTGGCAAACTCGCCTTTATCGTTATAAAAGATGAAGGTGAGCAAGAGCTACAGCTCATTTGGCGGCGAGATGAAGCGCAAGCCAGCCATGCAGACAGTGAATTATCCCAGTCAGAAATCACCTTGCTCGATACAGGCGACTTCGTCGAGGCCGCGGGTGTGGTCGCTAAATCGCAATCTGGCGAGGAATCAGTAGAGGTTACCAAACTACGTTTGCTGACTAAGAGTCTCCGGCCGATGCCGAGCAAAATCGATGGTTTTACGAATAAAGAAGAGCGCTTCCGGCGTCGCTACGTCGATATGAATGTGAACCCAGACGTGCGTCAGCGTTTTGTTCGCCGCAGTAATTTCTGGCGGGCAACGCGTGAGTTCTTGCAGAACGAGGGCTTTATAGAGGTCAATAACACTGTACTAGAGAATACTGCTGGAGGTGCTGATGCCAACCCGTTTGTCACGCACATGGATGCCCTAGATCAGGATTTTTATCTTCGTATTTCACACGAGCTGCCGCTGAAGCGGTTGCTGGTAGCCGGGTTCGAAAAAGTCTTCGACCTGGGGCCGCGCTTTCGAAACGAAAATTATTCAGAAGAACATCTGCCGGAGCACAATGCTATGGAGTGGTACTGGGCCTACGCTGATTGGGAGCAGGGTATGGAGCTGACCGAACGCATGATACGTTACATCGTTGACCAGACATGGGCTACACGCCAGTTCGCTCTGGCAGATGGTCAGCAGGTTGATTTCGGGGCTGACGGCGGACATTTTCCGCGCATTAGTTTCGTGGAGGTACTGAAGGAACAATATGGCATAGACGTATTTGACTCATCTATGGAAGATATCCAAGCAAAACTGCGAGAACACAGCCTAGAGGTCGAGAAACAAGATAATCGTATCCGTAGTCTGGATAAGCTGTGGAAGAAGTACCGCAAAACTCTAGCCGGACCTGTTTTTCTTGTCGATATACCAACCTTCATGCAGCCGCTCGCTAAAGTACAATCTAGTAATCTGGAGCTAACCGAGCAATTCAACCTGGTCTTTGGTGGCAGTGAGATGTGCAAGGCATTTTCGGAGCTGAATGATCCCGTCGACCAGTACGAACGTTTCCTAAAGCAGCAGCAACTACGGGATTCGGGTGACGATGAGGCGCAGATGATGGATATCGACTATGTCGAGGCGCTGGAGTACGGCATGCCACCTGCCTGCGGTCTTGGCTTCTCTGAGCGCATATTCTGGTCGTTAGAGGGCATTACAGCCCGTGAGGGCATCCCATTCCCCCAGTTGCGCCGCGAGGTTGATAGTACCACCAAGGCTATCTACCCAGAGTTATTCCCACCAGAATCTCCTGCGAAGCACGATGTTTGATATTTCTGACGAGCAATTCCATGTTTTGATAGACAGAGCGTTCGACAGTTTGCCGCAGCTACACCGTGACGCGGTCAAAAATGTGGCTATCGTCATCGCTGATGAACCAACACCCGTGCAGCGCAAAGAGCTGAAACTACACTGCGACCAGACACTTCTGGGTCTGTATCAGGGAGTGCCGCTTGCTGCACGGCAGGGCAGGACGGATTTACAGCCAGATGTCATCACTCTTTTCAAGAATCCACTACTGGCGCGCAATTCAAACGAGCACGAGCTGTACGAAGACATACACCACACCTTATGGCACGAAGTAGCGCACTACTTTGGTCTCAACCACGCCAAGATTCACGAACTCGAGCAGTAGCTCCTATGACTTTGCAGCCGGCTTGTCTGGAGCTGCAACGGTCTTGTAGGCTGGACGAATCTGGAAGAGTAGCCAAAATCCAATTGCGGAACCTAAGAGTCCAAATAGGAATGAACCGAATCCTTGATTATCTATGAATAGCAAGACGACTGAGTAAGCGACGCTCAACAGCGCAGCATAAAATACCAAATTCCAACCTCGCTTGAGCTTATCTTTGAGAGGTGCAAATGCCATGAAGTACAGCACGGTGTTTACGACCATGAATGCTAGTGCAAGCCAGACAAATACAGTTAAACGGTTGGTAGCTATTGTTGTACCGGTGCCGTAGACTTGGTTGATTTGGTTAGCCCAGTCGGCAATTCTACTTACTGCGTGTGCCCATGACCACATGCTCCAAGCGCCAAGCAGGCTCAATACGGCCCCAACCAGTACGAAATATGGCCCGTACTCGACTAGAAACTTCTTGCCGCCTTCTGGTAGCTTTGGTGCGCTTTTGCCCGCAAACACTTCATTTAATGATTTTTCTATACCTTTGACGTCAGCCATTTGTTCACCTCCCTTTAGTGATAGATTAATCGTACTGCCGTTCTCGGCCGACCGCAAGGGGCATTTTGTCACACACCCCGCCGTAATCAGTTCAAAACCTCTGCAACATAGAGGCCGGTGTCTAACTTTGTATTACAGGGTTTAGCCGTTATTCCTTGTAGTATGCAAGGTACGTTAGTACCTTGCCGTAGAGTTCTTCCGAGAATACATTCGTGTTACCGACACATTTCTTTCTGCATGGTGCACCAAATCTAATCATTATCACAAAAAGCGCTAACCCACGTGAAGGCTGGAAGGAGAAAATTGACGCGTTGCTCCTTACTGAAGGTGATCCAAGTGTAGAGTTTATTGATATGAAAGCGGTAGATAGCGACGGACCTGATGATTTACTTTGGGACGGTCCGCCATTTGAGGAATGACAAAAAAATCACGACAAGCGAGAACGCTAGTTAATATTTGTGTTCTTCTTGTAGAATATAGTCATGAAGGCGGTGATATTTGATTTCGATGGAACGATCGTTGACAGCCTCGGCGCTGTTATCAAGGTATTCGAAGAGCTGACGAAGCGTCCAAAACACTTTACACCCAAGGAAATAGAGGAGCTGCAGCATAAAGATCCACTGCAAATTGCGCTTGAGCTCAACATACCAAAATGGAAAATACCCTGGCTGCTCATAAAAGGTCGTCGAATGTTTCGCTCCCATATGCGGAGCGTGAACGTCCATTCGGGCATCCCTGAGGTTATCGAAAGCTTACATAAACAGGGGATACAGCTGTACGTTTTGAGCTCAAATAGCAGGTCAAACGTGCTGAAATATCTCAAATGGAATAAACTCGATGGCTACTTCACGAACGTCTACGGGAACGCGGGTATACTCGGCAAAGCTCGGAAGCTACACACGCTTTTCAAAAACGAGAAAGTGCAAGCCAATGGGAGCTGGTATGTCGGCGACGAGACTAGGGACATCATCGGTGCGCATGCCGTTGGGCTGAAAATCATTTCCGTTTCATGGGGGTACAATAGCCGCGTAGCGTTGCAGGACAAAGCTCCAGACGAATTGATCGATGAACCAGAGGAAATACTCTCGATTTTGAAAAAAATGAAGTAGCCGTACCCGGACACGGGTACCTGTAGGTCTATTAGTCACCTAAAAAGAATAGTGCTACATTGGAGACAGATATAGCCATAAGGAGTGTCATGGAACCGTAACAGCCGAACGAGCCCACGAACAATGTAAGTCCTAGTGCCTCACAAGAGCTAACCCAACCCCAACCTGTGTATGGGCAGCCAACCCAAGGTGTACCTGCCGCTCCAGTGCCGCCAGTTGCTCCAGCCGCACCTGCATACTCGCAGCAACCGGTCTACGCACAGGCTCCCGGCACGGGATTGCTGGAAAGCTCTACCAAGGAATACGTGCCTGCGGTCTTACTTTCATTTTTCCTCGGCGGCTGGGGCGTCGATAGATTCTACCTTGGTAACATCGGGCTCGGTATCGGCAAATTACTCACCGCAGGTGGTTTGGGTATATGGTCCCTCGTAGATTTTTTCTTGATACTCTTTGGCAGCGTCAAAGACAAACAGGGCCTCCCGCTCAAAGGCTACGCAGAGCACGGCAAGATGATGCAGATCATTCTGTCTATCTTCATGGTATTCTGGGTGCTCATAGTACCTGGAATAATGGTTACGTTGATTGTCACCACGTTTGGCGGAGTACGGTCGAAAGCAACAGATGCGCAACGCCAGACGGATATCAATACGATCGATTCTCATGTCGAGTCCTACAACGCACAATATGCTAAATATCCAACCCTTACCAATATGAATGATAGTTCCTGGGTTACGGCGAATATGCCTGGGCTTGATCCGCAGGTTTTAATTGCTCCAAATAGCTCCAGCTCGAAATTTACTGATACCCTCGCGCAGAACGCGTTTGACTATCAGGCGACCTCAGCAACTGACGGTAGCTGCGATAATGTCGCAGTAGACTGCACACATTTCAAACTCACCGCTGTGCTCTCATATGGTCAACCGTACAGCAAGAAGAGTTTTTAGCCTTTCTCTCAGCCGATATCGTACAATAGAGCTATGAGCTATATGAGGGAACGGTCACAGCCATATGCCCCGGGGCAGAATGCGCCGTACAAGGTATCGCGCTCAAAAATAGAGTTATACATGCAGTGTCCACGCTGTTTCTGGCTCGATGCGCGCCACAAAATTACACGCCCCAACACGCCTCCGTTCAACATCAATAAAACCATCGATGAACTCTATAAAAAAGAGTTCGATGTGCACCGAGCCGCCGGCACGGCCCACCCGATTATGCTGAAAAATAAAGTGAAGGCGAAACCCTTTGCGCACGAAAAGCTTGATGAATGGCGGTACAACTTCAAGGGTGTCTCGACATTGCATGGACCAACCAATCTCCATGTGTTTGGGGCGATTGATGATGTGTGGGTTAATGAAGCCGGCGAACTCATCGTCGTTGACTATAAGGCGACGAGCAAAGACAAACCTGTTAGTATCGACAGTGACTGGCAGATTAGTTATAAGAGGCAGCTAGAAACCTACCAATGGCTTCTGCGGCAAAACGGCTTCAAAGTGAGCGACACTGGCTATTTCGTCTACACCAATGCACGTATGGATTTGGAAGGGTTCGATGACCATCTCGATTTCGTGACGACACTCATCCCGTACACGGGGAATGATGCTTGGGTGGAAAAGACACTCGTGGAAATGAAAACCTGCATGGAAGGTGATATGCCTCCTGTGGGCGTGAGTATTATGGGCGGTGGCTGCGAGTACTGCGGCTATTCAAAGAAACGTACTGAGCTGACACTGCAAGCGCTTCAGGATAAAACCAAGTAAAACCTCAGATGTAAAAAGCAATCCTAGGTGAAGTACATGCTTTTAAGGGCTTATTTCTTGCTGTCGTGAATGACGACTTGCTGGAAGGGGATGACGATGCTTTCTTTTTCGAAGGCTTTTTTGATACGGCGGCGGAATTCGCCGGCGACATCCCACTGCATGGCGGGCTCGACTTTGCCGAGTGCCTTGATGCGGACAGCTGAAGCTTCGAAGCCATCGACTCGTAGGAAGGCAATTGGTTCTTTGATGTGTTCTGCCCATCTCTCGTCCTTTGCCATAGCAGCGCCGACCTCATTGATGACTCGTTCGACTGTGTCGACGTCCGAACTATAGGCAACGCTGATGTCGATATTCACATTGGCGTAACCGAATGTGCGGTTTGTTACGATGGTCGTTAGACCATTCCGGACGGTATGCAGGTTGCCGTCAAGGTCACGCAACTTCGTGATTCGGATAGTTATATCATCTACGACCCCTGATATTTCTTTGCCAGAAGCAGTCAGCGTCACGATATCTCCGACGCGGTACTGATTCTCGGCGATTATGAACATGCCTGATAAAAAGTCGCTAATGGCTGATTGTGCGCCAATGCCAAAGATGACGCCCAGTAGGCCTGCGCCAGTTATCAGCGCTGTGATATTGACATGCATCTGCGACAAGATAATGATGGTACCAATGGCCCACACAACCACGGCGCTGGCGGTACGGAAGATGGTCGTAAGTGTTCGCTCGCGTTTTTCCTCGTCGAGGTGGCTATGATATCTGTGGCCACGGACGGCTCTTTCGACGATGTGGCCTATCGTCTGACGTAAGACAAGCTGGACAATAAGCACGCCCAGCACAGTGAGACATATCCTTATGAGCGGTTCAGTAACGATGTCTCTTAGAAGTGTGTAATCCATGCATTCACCCTATCACACTCATGTTTAGTTGCAAATAACGCTGTTTTCTCACTGTTCATCGTGTGCTGATATGTTCGGTATTAACGAAGTCGGCCCGACTCTGTATACTAGGCTGTATGTTAGATATCCAAATTATCCGAGAGAATCCCGAGAAAGTACGTGAGAAGAGTCGTCAGAAGGGTTACGACATCGATGTTACTCAGCTAGTGGAGCTTGATGAGAAACGTCGTAGCAAGTTGACAGAGATAGAAGAACTTCGAGCTGAGCGAAACACGCTCAATACTGCCATGAAAGGCCAAAAACCGACGGCTGAACAGATAGCCCACGGCAAAGAGCTGCGCGAAAAAGTCACCGCGCTTGAGGCTGAACTTCGTGACATTGAAGCTGTCTACTGGCCCCTGCTAAAGTCCGTACCGAATATGCCACTCGACAGTGTCCCTGTCGGCGAAACGGAGGATGAAAACGTCGTCGCTAAGACTGTCGGAGAACAGCCGGTGTTTGATTTTACTCCCAAAAACCACTGGGAAATTGCCGAAACTAAAGGTTGGCTCGATAAAGAAAGGGCAGCAAAAATTGCCGGCAATCGGTTTGTGTACCTCAAGGGAGATTTAGTGTTGCTCGAGTTTGCACTCTGGCAGTTTGGCCTCAACACGCTGACAAACCGCGAGACAATCCAGACGATTATTGATGGTGCGGGACTCGAGGGCGTGGACGCAAAACCATTTACGCCAGTGCTGCCGCCGGCCATGGCCCGTACCGATGTCTTTATGGCGACCGGACGACTCAACAAGGAAGAGCAGACCTACAAGATAGAGGGCGAAGACCTATGGCTCAACGCGAGCGCTGAGCATACGCTCTCACCGATGTATATCGATGAAATTTTACCTGAGGCGGATTTGCCGATTCGTCTCGTCGGATACACGACCGCATTTCGCCGCGAGGCAGGCACGTACGGCAAAGACACCGAAGGTTTTTTGCGACTCCATCAATTCAACAAGCTTGAAATGGAGAGCTTCACGACTGCGGACACATCTCTGCAGGAGCACCTCTTTATGGTTGCGGTTCAGGAATACCTCATGTCGCAACTCGGTCTGCACTACCAAGTCATCGAAAAGTGCACCGCCGATATCGGTCGACCAAATGCGAAAGGAATCGATATAAATGTCTGGTTACCAGGCCAGGGGCAATACCGAGAAACACACACGGCAGATTATATAACCGATTTCCAGGCCCGTCCGATGAAGACACGGGTGCGTCGGACGGATGGAAACGTTGAACTGGTGCATACGAATGATGCAACCGCTTTTTCGGAACGTCCGCTCATCGCTATCATCGAGAACAATCAAACAAAAGACGGAGATGTGGTCGTCCCAGAAGTGCTCCGACCGTATCTCGGTGGACGTGAGGTGTTATAGTAAAGGTATGAAAGATTACGCTTTTAGTGCCGAGGGATTTGAATCGGTCGAAAAACTTCACAAATACACCGATGCAAAACTAAAGGATCTCCAAAAATACATTCCACGCAAAAGCCGTGAATCTGCGCAGTTTAGCGTGCACTTTGCACTAGACAAAAAACTTCAACAAAAGTCGTGCCGGTTGAACTTGAGCCTGCCGCATCAAAAACTGACAGCTAGTGAAACTGCCGAACACGTCTATTCAGCACTAGATATTGCTGCTGCTGAGTTGAAACGCCAGATGGCTGATTACAAGTCTAAGCATGGTCAGCACGGTTTTCGACACCGGATTGCTCGTGCGATGAGCAGGCAGACAACAGACGACCAAACAATGTAGCCGTTTTCTCTCGCATGTCGAGATAAAACAGGGTACAATAGATTCTAACTGCAAAACATCTGTGAATTGGAGGAAAAACAGAGCATATGAATAGAGTGCTGAAACGAATTTTGGGGGACCCACAGGCCAAAACGCTCAAGCGATTGCGCAAGCGCGTGCGGGCTATCAACGAGCTGGCTCCCAAATATGAAGCGATGAGCGATAAGGTTCTCCAGGAACAAACAGACGTTCTGAGAGGGCGTCTCAAGAAACAGTCTCTCGATACTATCATGCCCGATGCCTTTGCGCTTGTTCGTGAGGCTGCTGGCCGTGTCATAGGTATGCGTCACTTCGACGTACAGCTTGTTGGCGGTATCGTATTGCACGAGGGCAACATCGCCGAAATGAAAACGGGCGAAGGAAAAACGCTTGTCGCGACCCTGCCACTTTTTTTGAATGCCATTGGAGGGAAAGGCGCACACTTGGTTACGGTCAACGATTATCTGGCGCAGCTTCATGCTGGTTGGATGGGTCAGATATATGGTTTTCTTGGACTCTCAACCGCAGTTATCATGGCCGATCACTCCTATATTTATGACAAAGATTTTTCAAACGAAGAACATGACGATGAACGCTTCAAACATCTAAAGCCATGCACCCGGCAAGAGGCCTACGCTGCCGATATCACCTATGGCACCAACAACGAATACGGCTTCGACTATTTGCGAGACAACATGGTACGCGAAGTCGACCAGTTACGTCAGCGCGAGCTAAACTTTGCTATCGTTGATGAGGTCGACTCAATTTTAATTGACGAAGCAAGGACGCCACTCATCATTAGCGCGCCAAGCGTTACCCCTGGGAATGCTTACGCACAGTTTTCTCGTACTGTTCGACAATTGAAGCCCATTGATTACGAAGTGGATGAGAAACGTAAAACGGTCATTCTAACCGATAAGGGCATAGATCATATAGAAAAGATTCTCGGTATCGAAAACATTTACGCCAGCGAAAACATACGTACCATCTATCACCTTGAGCAGGCGCTTCGAGCACAGACGCTCTTCAAACGCGACAAAGATTACGTCGTGACCAAAGATGGCGAAATCGTCATTGTCGATGAATTCACAGGCCGCCTGCTTGCCGGTCGGCGCTATAACGAAGGTTTGCACCAAGCTATTGAAGCGAAAGAAGGAGTAGAAGTCCAAGAGGAGTCGATGACTCTTGCAACTATTTCCTTCCAAAATTACTTCCGTCTGTACGACAAACTGTCCGGTATGACAGGTACGGCGACGACAGAAGCAGAGGAGTTCCACCAGATCTACAAACTCGCCGTCGTCGAGATACCGCCGAACCGTAAGATCGTCCGCAAGGACCAGCCAGATCGAGTTTACCGCAGTGAAAAAGCGAAGTTTGATGCTATCGTGAAAGAGGTCAAAGAATTGCAAGAAAAAGGCCAACCGGTACTTATCGGTACGGCAAGTATCGAGAAAAATGAGCGACTCGGTGGTTTGCTGAAGAAAGCAGGCGTGCCACACGACGTATTGAATGCGAAAAATAACGAGCGTGAAGCAAAGATCGTGGCCGGGGCAGGTCAACTGGGTGCAGTCACATTGGCAACTAATATTGCCGGACGTGGTACAGACATTATTCTCGGCGAAGGAGTCAAAGAACTCGGTGGTTTGTATGTGCTTGGCTCTGAGCGTCATGAATCACGTCGCATAGATAACCAGCTACGTGGTCGTGCTGGTCGTCAGGGTGATCCTGGCGAATCGCGATTTTATGTCAGTGTTGAAGACGACCTCATGCGTATATTCGGGGGCGACCGGATCGGGAATATCATGAACCGTCTGAAGGTTGAGGACGATGTTCCGATAGAGAACCGCATGATAACTCGTGGTCTCGAAAATGCTCAAAAAAAGGTCGAAGGCTTCCATTTTGACCAGCGTAAAAACGTCGTCCAGTACGACGATGTGATGAACCGCCACCGTCGAGCAACCTATGTAATGCGCAAAGAAATTTTGAAGGCTGATAATATCAGCAAGCGTGTTAAGGCCTACATCGAGGAGGAAGTGAAGCTACTGGCAGCATCACCACTCAAGTCAACCGAAGAGTTTGAGCCAGTGGTGCGAGAATTACTGCCGCTTGATGATGCGTCGCTCGACCGCGTTTTTGCGAGCACGGTCGACAAAGTCGACAAGGTACTTCTCGCAGAAGCAAAAGAATTTTATAACGCTCGCGAGTTAGCCTTTACGACGGAGATTATGCGTAAAGTCGAACGCGATATTTATCTGCAGGTGCTTGATAACCTCTGGATGCAGCACCTTGAGAACATGGATCACTTACGCGAAGGAATTCACTGGATTTCTGTCGGCCAGCGCGACCCATTGGTTGAATACCGACGCCGCGGGCAAATCATCTTCGAACAGATGCAGGGTGACCTCAGGCACGAAATCGTTCGTGCATTGTTCAATGCTGAACCTATCGCTGAAACACAGCTCGATCGACCGGTTGAGACGGAGCTGACTCTTGCCGCTCGTCAATCGATTAGTAATGCCGCCGCTATTATGGCCGAAGGCAATGAATTTGAAGAAGAAGATTTTAGCGCTGGGGGCTCTGCGAAGAAGTCTGCTGCAAAGAGTGTTTCTTCCTCCAAGCAACGTGCAAAGGCTAATAAACGTGAACGTCAGCGTAAGACGAAGGCAAGAAAGAAAAAGTAGAACTATTGCGGAAAGTCTTTGCCAATAAAGCCATATGAAACACGTCGTCGAAGAAATTACACTCAAAAATGGTGCAAAAGGTTTATTTGTGCATCTTCCGGACGCAACGGTCATGGATGTCTATATCAATTTCCGTGCCGGCGAGTATCTGGTTGAGCGAGAAAAGTGGGAGACACCGCACCTGATGGAGCACGTGTTGTTGGGCGCGAATGACTTATTCCCGCGAGCACGAGATTTCCAGGCAGAGGTTGAAAAAAATGGGGCATACAGCAACGCCTCTACAGATGTATACGATATAGTATATGAAACAGAGTGCGCTGATTTCGAGTGGAACCGTGTTTTCGGTTTGCTCATCACAGCAATCGAGCGCCCGCTTTTCTTGCAGGAAGAGTTTGATGCTGAGTTCGGCAACATTCGAGAGGAACTATCGGCGCGAGCCAATAACCATTTCCGTCAGCTAGGTGCTGTCAGTCGCAAGGCCTATGGACTTGTTTCCGAAACAGATAAAACTCGGCTTGAACTCATGGATAATGTTACGCTCGATGATGTCCGTAGCCATTACCGCCGAACACACACAACAGATAATATGAGATTTGTTATTGCAGGGAATATCACGAGACAGCGCAAGGCGCAACTTATCGAGCAGCTCGAAACCATCAAGCTACCACGCGGGGAACGTTTTATGATGCCGGACGAAAACGTGCTATCTCTGAAGGAACCAATATGCATACCAAATGAAACAGTCGATACGATGTATTTCTACATAGATACATTCATGAATAGAAGGCTCGAAGAAAAGGAAATAGATGCACTTAATATTGTGAATGCGATTCTGACGGAGACGCTTTATTCGAAGATTCTGGGTACGGCAAGGGAGAGGGGACTTGTGTACGGCATGAACAGTGGCTACCAGCAGATTAAGCTGAGTAGTAACCTCTGGTTCGGCAGTCAGGTTTCGGCTACAAACGCGCCCGCGCTATTTGATATCATCATAGAGCAACTCGGCAATATCTTCAGAGGTGAGATTGCTGAGGCAGACATTACAGCGGCACAGGCTTACGCAATTGGTCGGTATCAGCGGGGTGCTCAGACCGTCTCAAGCACAGCTGCTGGCTATACTGGACGCTACTTCTTCGATGATTACATTGACGATTACTACGCTATACCAGAAAGGCTCCAAGCGGTCACCAAGCAGTCTATCATTGATGCTACCAGAGCTATGTTCAGCGACGGTATAGGCGGTTTAGGGCTATACGGCCAGTGTAACCAGGAGCTTGCTAAGACACTGAACGCACAAATCGCAGAGCTCTGGCAGGAGAGATAGAGCTATGGAGCCGCTGTATGAACGAGCCAACGACCTGCAAAAGGCGGTAGAAGATGCATTAGGACGTATTCAGTACGATAAGCTTGTACGGCAGAAAGAAGAACTTGACACACAGGCGGCTGACCCTAAGCTTTGGCAAGATGCTGCGCGCGCCCAAGCCATCATGAAAGACCAATCGTCAGTGGAAAAAAGATTGGCACCGTGGTCAGGGCTCAAAAAGACAATTGAAGAAGCGAGTGAGCTGATTGCCATGAAAGATCCTTCAATTTCGAGCGATCTTTTGGTGCAATTGGATGCTGCCGAAAAGGCATTTGATGAGTTGAAAGAAGAATTAAAATTTGCTGGTCCGTATGATGAAAAAAATGTGATTTTTAGTCTCCATGCGGGAGCTGGTGGCGCCGATGCGCAGGACTGGACGGCTATGCTGCTGCGTATGTACGTGCGTTGGTCTGAGCAAAATATGTATGCAGTACAGATGGTTGATGAATCGCTTGGTGAAGAGGGCGGCCTGAAGAGCGCCACACTTGAAATAACAGGGGCGTTTGCGTATGGTAAATTGAAGGGCGAACACGGTGTACATAGACTTGTTCGCCTCAGTCCATTCAACGCAGAAAGCCGTGAAACCAGCTTTGCCAAGGTCGAAATCATGCCAGAAATCGATACGCCTGATGTAGTTGAAATCGACGAAAAAGACTTGAAAATTGATGTCTACCGTAGTGGCGGTCATGGCGGTCAAAGTGTCAACACCACGGACTCAGCAGTGCGTATTACACACGTGCCCACTGGCATAGTGGTAGCCATACAAAACGAGCGCAGCCAATTGCAAAACCGCGAAACCGCTATGACGATCTTACGTTCTCGGCTGGCGCATTTACAGCTCGAGCAACATGCCGAAAAGGTGAGTGAGCTGAAAGGCCCGAACGAGCAGGCGGCATGGGGTAACCAAATCCGCAGCTACGTACTACACCCTTATAAGCAGGTCAAAGACCTTCGCACAGAACATGTTTCAAATGACCCAGACAAAGTCTTGGGCGGCGACCTCAACCCTTTCATTACCGCCTACCTCAACTACAGCTTAGGCAAATAGTTATCGTATTATGCATGCTACATGGTACAGCTTTCAGTATTAGTAAAAGGACAACTGCAGTCATCGGATTCATTACTCGACCCTACGCTATAGGGAAAAACCGAAAGTTTGTCTCATCTCTGCTATAATAACTGCTAATGATTTTGTTGGATCGGGTAACGAAAACCTACAATAAGAATTTGGGTCCGGCACTGGACCGTGTGTCTCTGCACGTCGAGGCGAAAGAATTTGTAATCGTCGTCGGAGAGAGCGGTGCAGGCAAGTCGACTTTGCTAAAACTCCTGACGCGCGAAGAGCGCCCAACGAGCGGCAAGATTATCGTCGGTGGTATCGACTATGATAAGCTATCGGACCGTAACATACCGCTGCTGAGGCGAAAAATTGGCACTGTTTTTCAGGATTTTAAGCTCCTACCTAATCGTACCGTGTTTGAAAACATCGCCTTTGCTCTCGAAATCGTTGGTGTCAGCACCAAAGAGATAAATAACACTGTCCCGCGTGTGCTCGACATCGTAAACCTAAAAGACAAAGCCAAACGAATGCCCCGCGAACTCAGTGGTGGTGAGCGTCAGCGTGTAGCCATCGCTCGTGCTATCGTGCGCCAGCCGAAAATCCTTATCGCCGATGAGCCGACCGGGAACCTCGACCCAAAACATGCCTGGGATGTCATTAAAGTTCTCGAGAAAATCAATCGCTATGGCACCACGGTACTTTTGACTACGCACAATCAAGAAATAGTCAATAAACTACAGCGTCGTGTCATCACGCTCAAACGCGGGCAGGTCGCGAGCGACCGTGCTAATGCGAGCTATAACGACACAACCACAAACACAACCACGAAGAAAGCAGCATAACATGGGCAGACGCATAACGACCTTCTCGCGCGTCATGCGCACTGGCATGGTCAACTTTGTGCGTAATGCCTGGCTTGCCATCGCCGCCATGGCCATTATGGTGGTTACACTCACCATCATCCTCTTTTCTATTGTGGTGAATGCGACTTTCAATAACACCGTCCAGCAGATTACCAATAAGATTGACATCTCAATCTACCTGAAAGATTCGGTCACTCAGCTGCAAACAGACGATTTTATTAAGCAGCTGAAGACACTCCCAAATGCACAATCAGTAACGTATCTCGATAAGTCGGGCGCACTGAGGGCCTACATGCAGCAAAATGCCGGCAACGAGCAGCTTCTCAAGGCTATCAACGAAACAGACAACCCGCTTCCGGCAACCATTAAAGTTAAACCAAAGAGTCTCAACCAGATAAACGAGATTCGCTCTTTCATCGAAAAACCGCAGTGGCAGAAGCTACAGTCTGACCCCGCATCAGACAATGGCGATCGAAGGGCAGCAATAGATAAAATTTCTCATGCAACTGATATCCTTCGCAAGGCGGGTATCGCCGCCGTCGCCATATTTGCGCTCATATCGGTGCTTATCATATTCAATACCATCCAGATGGCCATATTTAACCGCCGTGATGAGCTGCAGATTATGCGCTTACTTGGGGCGACGACCTGGTATATCAGGGGGCCGTTTGTGGTCGAAACTATCATTTATGGCGTGCTTTCGGCAGTTATTTCCATCCTCATTATCAATGCGCTGTTCATAACCGCGTCAAGCTCACTTCAGGCGACAAGTCTTGGACTCCTAGACATCAGTTACAGCCAAGAATTCTTCCAGACCTATTTCTGGCGACTGTTGCTCATGCAGCTTACGCTTGGTATACTCATAGGTGCCGTATCGTCTATCATTGCCACGCGGCGATATCTCAAATTCAAAACTCCCAAGAAATAAGTCAATACAAATTGTTAAATATAGACAGATAGAAATGAGGCAGGATTAGCCGCTCGGCAGCTTCTGAGACCTTGTTTCTGTGCCTGGCTTGGAGGGTTGAAAAAATTGTATAATCGTGATACACTTCTACCGGTAATACGAAACACAAAAACTATGCCAAAAAACGTCTCTCAACAGTTACATCGTCGTTTCACAGTCGGGCTACTTCTAACCTCGACACTTGTGTTGACGTGCGCATCCATTTCGCCGACATTACGACAAGTCGTTTTTGCCGATCAGTACCAAGACCAAATCAATTCCCTTAGAGCCGATAGTGCCAGTAGCCAGAGCGTCGTGAATGATCTGCGGACGCAGGCGGCTAGTTACCAAGACGCGATCAATCAACTCCAGACACAAATAGCCGGTTTGCAAGCGTCCATTGACCAAAATGTAGCCTTACAGGCTGACCTACAGAAGCAAATAACTGCAGCGCAAATTGAGATAGACCGTCAACGAGCTCTGCTCGGTCAAGATATTAAAGCCATGTATGTCGATGGTACGCCTACCTCTCTCGAAATGCTTGCTACAAGCAAGAACTTGAGCGACTTTGTCGACAAACAAGAGTACCGTACCCGTGTCCAGAACAAAATCCAAGATACACTGAAAACAATTGCAGACCTCGAAAAGCAGCTTCAGACCCAGAAGGTCAAGGTCGATCAGCTCCTAAAGGAGCAGCAATCACAGCAATCCCAACTTGACTCGGATCGAGCGCAACAACGGGCACTCCTCGGCTATAACGAAAGCCAGCAAACGACATACAACCAAAAAATTCGGCAAAATAACGCCCAAGTTGCTACTCTCCAGGCCGCCCAAGCCGCCGCCAACCGTCGATTGAGCTCAGGTGGCGGTGTCATCGCCGGAGACCCCGGACACGGGGGCTACCCAAGCCGGTGGGACAACTCAGCGAAAGACTCCATGACTGATAGTTGGGGTATGTATAACCGTGAATGCGTGAGCTATACTGCCTGGAAAGTCTACCAAACGTATGGCCATATGCCGTACTGGGGCGGGCAGGGCAACGCCAACGAATGGCCAGGTGATGCTCGCTCTGCCGGCATACCGACGGGTGGTACACCTCGTGTCGGTTCGGTTGCTATCTGGAATGTCGGCTACTACGGCCATGCCATGTGGGTTGAGTCGGTAAACTCCGATGGGTCAATCTGGGTTAGCCAGTATAACTACGATTTCACTGGTCACTACAGTGAAATGCGCGTCAGCGCTAGTATGGCCGCTAGCTTAACGTACATATATTTCAACTAGACTTATTAAGGAGGAACTTGTCTTCCTAGCTGTTTTGAGATGAACTTAAAACATCTCTTATTACTGTCCTAAAGCTGGTACGTAACGTACCAGCTCGTTCATATAATCGGTATTGTCTAAATCCTAGCGCAAAGCATCGGCGGGGCAAGCTGCTATCCTAGCGCAGTGTTTTGTATAGCTTGAAAAATTGGTAGCGAAGTGGTTTGTACACAAAGTCAACTGGGTTGCCGTGCAAGACCTCGTAGCCTCCAAAACGTTTTTTGAATGCAGATACACCCCCAAGGTTTTGGCTTTTCACGTTATCCGTAACTCCGCCGAAGTTAAAGTGTGTACAGCCACGTTTTTTTGCTTCGCGTATCGCTGTCCAGATAACTGAATAAGCAGGGGCAATTTTACGGAATTCATCACTTGAGCCGGCGAAGACGTAGTGGGCTTGGCCATCGTGTACAACGAAGAGTCCGATAGCCGCCGGCTTACCGTCTATGCGTACAAGCACCGAGAAGCCTTCCTCTGAACTCAGCGTAGAGAGGTAGGCACGATAGTAGTCGCGGTCGAAGATGCTAAAGCCATCGCGGGTTCCGGTCATTTGCATGAGTGAGTAGAAGTCGTCCAGTGGGGTGTCGGCAGGCTCGCGTGCTCGCACCTCGGCGTGTACTCGCTCAGCAAGGCGGACATTGTAGCGGGCGTGCTTGTGAAAACCCATCCAGAGTATCTCTTCATTGGGTGTGATGTCCAATAGCCATTCAGCTCGAGGCTGCAGGCTTGCAGCCTTTGCCAACCTGTCCGGCACCGGTTCTACCGCTCTTAGTAGCTCGATACCAGGGGCATCCAAACGTACGAAGGTGCACTTCAGCCGTTTGGCAATCGGCCGTAGGAAGCGCTCCAACATTTCGTAGGTAACCACGTCCCAATCGCGCAGTACAGGTCCATATGGAAGGTAGAGGAAATTGAGTCCGCCCGGGGCGGTGTAGCGTACGGCGACGCCACAGCCGATGGGAGTCTTTTCGTCGAGCATGATAAAACAGACTACGGTTTTGCCATCCTTCTCTTGCATGCGGGCATAGAACGCACTTTGCAGGAAAGTGACACTCGCTCCCAGACGTATCTCTAACTCACTGAGAGCGGCTTCATACCTTTCGACAGAACATTCTTCAATCGTCACAGTTGTAGCTGGCATAGCTACCATTGTACTGCAACGTCGGACAATGAAGGTGTACTTTTGCTGAGAAATGCGTCACGAAACGCTCGTACTTCATTAGTAGTCCTGTATACTAGTAACCATATGCAAGAAGATACACAGGGAGGTCAGCAGACTATTGCCGTGCCGGCTCAGAAACACTCAACTTACCTTAAGAGAGGAATACTCACTGTAATCGGAGCTGGATTGCTCACGCTTGGCATCTTCATCGGGAATGGCACCATCCAACTGACGCCGTCTAGGTACCAGAATGCCACCGGACTAGGAAAGAGCGTCGACTACTCGAGTGTCAACGATGTCTATCGTACGCTCGTACAGAATTATGATGGCAAGCTGACCAACCAACAAGTACTGGATGGTCTGAAGCATGGCCTGGCCCAAAGCACCAAAGACCCATATACCGAATTTTTTACAGCCGATGAGGCTAAGGCTTTCAACAGTGAGCTACAGGGTACCATAACTGGTATCGGTGCCCAGCTGGAGCTGGATCAAGATCAGAATATCGTAGTAGTCGCACCACTTTCTGGTTCTCCAGCCGAAGCAGCTGGTCTGCGAGCGAAAGATATCATCGTCACCATTGACGGAAAGTCAACCAGCGGTATGACGACGAATCAAGCAGTCCTGAAGATCCGTGGCGAAAAGGGTACGAAAATCAAATTGGGTATTGTCCGTGATAAAACAGAGGCGCTCAACCTTACCATCACGCGTGATACTATCCAAGTTCCTACCGCAACGTCCAAGATTCTCGACGGAAACGTTGGCTATCTGCAGGTTAGCCAGTTCAGTAATGATACCGACCAACTGGTCGATAAAGCCGTCAAAGATTTCCAAGCGAAGGGCGTGAAAAAAGTCATACTCGACCTGCGAGATAACCCTGGCGGAGAAGTAACGACTGCGGTGCATCTGAGTAGCTTGTGGTTGCAGCAAGGCGACCTTATCGTTGAGCAGCGCCGAGGAAACACAGTTATCGATAGTAGCCGTGCTACTGGTCAAAACGGCCTCAAGGGTATCTCGACTGTTGTGCTCGTGAATGGTGGCTCGGCCTCAGCCTCAGAAATCACTACCCTAGCACTGCGTGATCACAAAGCGGCCTATGTTATCGGTGAAAAAACGTATGGGAAAGGTGTCGTTCAGCAGCTCATATCGTTCTCGGACGGGAGCTCGCTCAAGGTGACCATCGCCAAATGGTATTCGCCAAATGGCACGAATGTCAATAAAGTCGGTATCAAACCAGACCAAGTTGTGACACCGACAGACGAAGACTATAAAAACAAGAATGATGTGCAGCTCAAGGCCGCCGAGGCATGGCTGCAAAAACAATAAACTGATGTAACGGGGTTGCGTGCTCTCGTCAAACAGGGTACTATTTTAAGGAATAAAAGAGGGAGAAGTACGCGTGGCTGAGAAGCAAACGAAGTTTGTGTTTGTGACAGGTGGGGTGTTATCAGGGCTCGGCAAGGGCATCACTGCTGCCTCCATCGGAAATCTTCTTAAAGCTCGCGGTCTCTCCGTCAATCTCCAAAAGTGCGATCCATATCTGAATGTAGACGCTGGTTTACTCAACCCTCGTGAACACGGCGAGTGTTTTGTAACGAAAGATGGAGCCGAAACAGACCTTGATCTTGGCCACTACGAACGTTTCATCGATCAGGAACTGACCCAGTCAAGCTCACTCATGAGCGGACGAGTACTTTTAAATGTCATAGAAGCCGAACGGGCAGGGAAGTACGGTGGCAGTACTGTGCAAATCATCCCGCACGTCACGAAGTCTATCCAGGACAATATTATCGAAACAGGCAAAGATTACGATGTCCATATCGTCGAGATTGGTGGCACCGTCGGTGATTACGAAAGCCAGTCATTCCTCGAAGCCATCAGAGAGTTAGGCCTTCGTGTCGGGCTAGAAAACTGCCTCTATGTGCATGTCGTATATATGCCTTACCTCGGTGCAAGCCACGAGATCAAGACCAAACCAGCCCAGAACTCAGTACGGGATTTACGCGGCATCGGTATTGCTCCAAACGTGCTTGTGTGTCGGAGCGAAGATCGAGCACCAGCAAACGTCAAAGACAAGCTGAGCTTGTTCACTGGCGTGAAGCAAGAGGCTATCGCGCTCCTGCCGAATGCCGAAAGCATATACGAGGTGCCGCTGACGCTAGAAGACACCGGTATCGCAGATGTCGTTTGCAAGGAGCTGTCCCTAGAGGTGCACAAACCCGACCTCAGCGAGTGGCGAGCTGTCGTGAAGCGCAGCGTAACTCCTGCCAAAAATGCTGTCACAGTCGGCGTCGTGGCCAAATATCTCGACAATGCCGACACTTACATGTCGGTGTTTGAGGCACTACGAGCTGCTGCTTGGGCCAACGATACGCAGGTTGACATAACCTGGATCGATGCAGTTGAACTAGAGGGTATGACAGATGATGAGGTTACGAAAAAACTCAACGAGGTTGACGGTATCGTCGTACCAGGTGGCTTTGGTACTCGGGGTGTTGAAGGTAAGATTAAGGCCGCACAGCACGCTCTGCGCGATAAAAAACCTTATCTTGGCCTCTGCTATGGTCTCCACATGTTGGTGATAGCTGCAGCCCGTCTTGCTGGTCATACGGATGCTAACACAACTGAGGTAAACCCAAACACAACGCATCCCGTCATACTCACCATGGACGGCCAGCAGGGCAAAGAAAACACTGGCGGTACAATGCGACTCGGTAACTATGCCTGCCATTTCGAAAAAGACAGCCTCGCCGCACAGCTTTACGGCACCCAAGATATCGTCGAGCGGCATCGCCACCGCTACGAAGCAAATGGTGACTTTACAGACCAATATGAATCGTGGGGTATCAAAGCGAGCGGCATTAACCCCGATAACGGCCTCGTAGAAGTCATAGAAGGTGTCGGCCACCCATTCCTGATGGCGAGCCAGTATCATCCAGAGTTCAAATCACGACCTAACCGACCTCACCCGATGTTCCTTGGTTTCGTTCAGTCGCTCATAAAATAGGGCTGTTCGCAGGTAATAATCCGTTATGTTTGTATATTGCGTTGGACTGATAACTGATGTACCATTACAATTATGGATGTAAAACCAGGTCAAAAAAAGATTCTACTCGTCGAAGATGATGATGCTCTAGCTAATGTCTACCTCATGCGCTTAGAAGCCGAAGGGTTTGCGGTTCGCCGCGTGCCAAACGGCGAAGATGCCCTCGCTGCTACCAAAGAATATCACCCAGACCTCATCTTACTTGACGCGATGATGCCCAAAATCAGCGGCTTCGATGTACTCGATATCCTTCGTAATACGCCAGAAACAACCAACGTGAAGATTATCATGCTGACTGCACTCAGCCAGGACAGTGATAAACAGCGCGCTCAAGGTCTCGGTGTTGATGATTATCTCGTGAAATCCCAAGTCGTCATCTCTGACGTCATCGAACGCATTCGCCACCACCTCGGGATGTAATCGCGACAGAAGCAAGTTGACAAATTAGCAATAATTTGCTAATGTTTATTTAGTTATTAACACAAAAATACCATGTCAGAACGATTTCCCAATACACAACCCGACCCAGGAGTACAATACCCCGGATTAGGTGCGCACGACTACGGACTTGACCCAGGACAACCACAAGTTCCTCCCGACAACCCGTCGTACTACGATCTTTTCTCTCCACAGCACCTAGAGGAACTCCCAACTGATTTAATGACAACACCAGAGGGCCAACAGGGCCAATATCCATCAGGTCATGAAGGCGCTGACGCACAAGAAGAACAAAAGATGGGGGAATACGATGCGCTCTTTTTGCCAGTGCCCCCCGAGGAACATCTTACTGAATTAACGGCGTCACATGAGGACCAACGAGACCCGCGGCTTGAGCTATTGTTTGCTCCAAGGACAGCCAAGCACGAAGCACCGGAACCAACGCATATCCCAGATATGGGATATGATCATCTATTTGAACGAGATCCAGAAAAAGCAGCAGAGCTTTCGCGGCAATATAGTGAGGCAGAACTGGCTCGGCGGGAATATTTTAAGCAGTTTCCAGAGATTACGGACGAGATGAAAAAAGCTGCGTGGACAAAGTTGTGGGAAGCGCGCCAGGATCCAGTCGTAGTCGCAATAATGTCCAAGTGTCAGGTTCAGATAGGCGCCCAAGGTGATGATCCATATGCTATCGTCGACACTGTGAGGAACAACGCGGATTTGCGGTATGAGCTAGGCAGTTATTATTTGAGGGACAAATTACCAGCGATACAGGACAGGTTGCCATATCGGGTAGCTGTAAATACACAAAAGAACCCTAATCACCCGGGCTATCGCCACATACCAGTATTAACGAGTCAAGAATATTCTGCGATGTTGGCCCTATCGATGATAGACGGGACATATGCTCAACCGGCTCGCGGCGATGAGATTTCGTTAGGCGCGAGCGGTGCCGTTGAGCTTGGTCAGCATCGAGCAGCGGCCCAACAATTGATTAGCGAACGTATTTACACGCAGTAGCTTAATGGGTGCAGTTATTGGCGAGAGGGGCTCAACCAGGTTTTAGCTTCCCCGATTGCTGGCCTTGTGTCTATAGCAGCTCAGCAACAGAGTTAACATAGCGTCGTGATACTTTGCCGTGGAGGGCTCGACAAGTACAAGTGACTTTAGTGCGCTAAAGAAAGCCAATAGCTTGGTTTTATTGAAGGAATGAGCGAAGCATCGCTCGCTATTTATTCTACAGTTACTTCTGTTCGTCTGACTGATTTGCCGCTGAAGGTGCGGACTTTGCGGCTCGTCATGTTGACGATGCCATCTTTGGCTGCGTGGATAGTGAAATTGCGGCTGATGGTTGTGCCTTTGCCGGGGCGTTTGTTCTGGCCGACCTGGCGGACGATGACTTGACCGACTTTGACGGCTTGTCCGCCGAAAAGCTTGACGCCAAGGCGCTGACCCTGGCTATCGCGATTGTTTTTCGATGTGCCGCCTGCTTTGACGTGTGACATGGGGTGCTACTTTCTTGTTAGAACTAATAATTCGCGAGCAACAATCTGACCTTCCCGGTAGTAGAGAAGTTCGCTATTTCGAACGTGCTCAAATCGGACTTGATTATAGCCAATTTCCTCGAGAGAGTCAAGCATGGGCAGGTGCCGAAATATGTCCGGTGCGGTTTGCCAGGCGGGTACGGCCAGACAGAGGCGAGTACCGGGCTGCAATTGGCCGTGAATATTTCGCAGAAACTTCTTCAGGATCAGGTTGACATCACTCGACGTTTGCTCGAGCATGTCATGACTTGGCGCCAGGGTGAAGGCACGGCCGAGGTACGTTTCGCTGGCCACTAAATTCACCGGCATGGTTTGCCACGCATACATCGTGGCGTCACCAACCTCACAGGTTGTTCTCGACGGGGGGAGCTGTAATGTGTCATCAAGCCAGGCGCTATTGGTATTGGAGTACTCAACCATTCGTGGTTCGAGGTCTGTGCCGTAAGCGCTTAAACCCATGATATTTGCCTCTTGGAGCACGACACCCGTCCCGCAAAATGGATCGAGTACTACCGTGTCAAGACTCGGTGTCGTGGTGGTAGCGGCAAGGTTGATTATAATCTGGGCTAGTTTGGGTGGTAGCATGCCGACGCGGGCATCGCGTTTCGGTCGGCCGCGGTCACGTACGGTGTAGCTATCGATGTCCTGGACATCGGTCGTGCGGGCGATGAGTGTTTCGCTGCCATGGGCGATGACCAGAAATTCGATGCCAGTTTGAGCGGTGAGATGGTTGTGCAGGACTTGGGCGGTGTTGAGTTCCAGCTCGGGGTTGGGCGTGACGCGTACACTGCGGCCGGTTTTGCTGCGCAGAACTTTTTTAAGCGTCAGGCCAGTGGCGTTTAGCTTCGCGCTGGTGATGGGGATATCGAAAGCACTGAGACCGAGCTGTATTTTGCCTTCGGGGAGCTCATTCGCAAGCTCTACGACTGATTTCGCGAGCTGTTTTTCGACATCTTTCCAGAGAGTATTCGGGACGGTGGCGATGACACGCGCCAGGCGAGTGCTGCCACCGAGGCGTGCGAAATTAACCTCGCTGGTTGCTAGCGAGATGCCGGCGACCTGCGAGGCGATGCGAGATATGTTTTCGGCCCCGTAGAGACTCTCAAGCTCGGCGAGCCCAAGGCCGGGTTGACGACCAAGAATACAGACAGATTGAATCATACCCGTATAATAACCTGCGCCCAGCATTACGTCGAGTTTTTAAGGAGAGTCTTGCCCTCTACACTTTCTTTGGAACTAACCAAAAGAGGGTACTCCTCCCGCGCTAAAACTCGGCTATCGCCTCATTCGCCTCGCTCAACACTACAGCATAGATGAGGTGCTTATTTCGCGCTGGGTTATAATAATCGTATATGTCAGAAGTTTCATATCTAAGGCGCAATTGGAAGATTATCCTAAATGTCGTTACGGTCGTAGCGCTACTCGTTTTGATTTACGCTATTCGCGACCAGTTCAAACAGACGTTTCAAGCTCTCTTTCGGATCAATGCCTGGGCATTGCTGCTCATGATTCCGCTGCAGCTGCTGAACTACGATGCCCAGACGCGCCTCTACCGGAGCCTGTTCGCTATCGTTGGTAACAAATTGAGCTACAAGCGGCTATTCATAAGTAGTCTAGAGCTGAATTTCGTCAATCATGTGTTCCCGAGTGGGGGAGTGACCGGTATATCCTACTGGGGGCTACGTATGAAAGACGAAAATATCACGAGCGCAAAGGCCACCGCCGTTCATCTACTTAAGCTAGTCATGCTTTTCCTATCCTTCGAAGTGCTCATCGTCTTCGGGGTATTTGCACTGGCGGTGCAGGGGCACATGAGCAACATCATTTTGCTACTAGCGGGCAGTATCACGACGGTGCTTGTCATACTGACGGCCGGGTTCGGTTTCATCATAGGGAGCAAAAAGCGCATCGCCGGGTTTTTTACCTACATGACCCGCGTATTGAACCAAATTATCCATCAGGTGCGACCAAATTATCCAGAGACCATAAATATCGAAGGTGTCCAGAGACTTTTCGAGGATTTGCATGACAATTATGTGTTTATGAGCAAGGATTGGCGACTTCTGAAACAGCCGTTCGTATGGGCGCTGCTTGCGAATATGTGGGAAGTACTGACTATATATATCGTCTACGTCGCCTTCGGTGATTTCGTGAATATCGGAGCGGTCATACTTGCGTACGCGGTGGCTAATTTCGCAGGGCTAATCAGCGTGCTGCCAGGCGGTATCGGCGTGTACGAGGGGCTAATGACACTGACGCTCTCAGCCACGGGTGTGCCGTCGCGCCTCAGCCTACCGGTGACAGTTATGTACCGCGTTCTGAATACCATCATCCAGCTTCCTCCCGGCTACTATCTCTACAATAAAAATTTATCCAAAAGACCAGAAATCGAACCGCTACTAGTGGCTGGATTGCCTCTCGAATCAGAAAAGTAGCCTATACTAAGTGTCATGGTAATGGGAACTGGTTTAGTACTGGGTGTCAGCGAATTCGTCGATTTTCTCAATCATACGCTAGAGATTGCATACCCCTTCGTCGAAGTAGAGGGCGAACTGTCTAACTTTCGGGTGAGCAAAAATAAATGGGTGTACTTTGATCTCAAGGACGAAACGGCGTCTTTGCGCTGTTTCGGGACGATTTATGCGCTGCCGGGACCACTCCAAGATGGCATGGTCGTTCGCATCGCTGGGTCACCACGACTCCATCCACTCTATAACTTCAGCTTTAATATCCAATCCATTGTTCCCGTAGGAGAGGGAGCTCTCCGCAAAGCAGCCGACCTACTGGCGGCGAAGCTCGAAGCCGAGGGGCTGTTCGACCCAGCTCGCAAGCGCCCACTACCATACCCGCCACGTCACATTGGGCTAATCACGGCCGGAGACTCGGCGGCCTATGCCGACTTTATGAAAATAGCTTCCGCTAGATGGGGCGGACTGAAAATCGACTTATACTCTGTTCTAGTACAGGGAGAGCAAGCGCCTGGGCAAATCATGGCGGCCGTTAAACAGGCCAATGAAGCAGCCGAACTACCAGATGTGTTGGTACTTGTCCGCGGTGGAGGAAGCACGGATGATTTGGCAGCATTTAGCGATGAGCGTGTAGTGCGCGCTGTCTCGACCAGCCGAGTGCCGACGATGGTCGCAATAGGGCATGAAATCGATGTCAGCCTAGCCGAACTCGCTGCCGATATGCGTGCCAGTACGCCGAGTAATGCCGCCGAGCTACTCCTGCCTGATAAAAAGGAAGAACTACGGCGACTGCGGGCATTAGGCAAAGAACTTGACGCTGGCCTCAAAGCATTCGTGGAAGATCGTCGGCAGGTACTGCTGCAGGTTCGCCGAACTCTCGACGAGCAACTGCAGCGCAGTTTTGCAGCGCTAGAGCAACGCATATACACTGTACATAATCTGTTGACTGCCTATGACCCGGCTCGGCCGCTACAACAGGGCTACGCGCTGGTACAACGAGGCGTCACGGTGATAACCAGAGCGAGTGCGCTGGAGGTGGGAGACTCCGTAAATCTGCAATTCCAGGATGGCAATGCTGCCGCACATATTGATACACTTATTAAGCAAAGGAGTATGCCCCATGACTAAACACACTGATTTCGATTACGCTGCCAAGACAGCCGAGCTCGATACCGTACTCGCGCAACTTCAGACTACCGATACGCCGCTCGATGAGGCGATGAAATTGCATGAAAAGGGGCGAAAACTCGTTGCCGAACTCGAGGATTTTTTGAAACACGCCGAAAACGAAGTGAACAAGCAGCTTTCGGGCGAAGGCTAATGTGGTAAGCTTGCTCATCTTTGGTGTGATAGTGTTGGTGTTGCTGTTCGGTGGTGTAGTGCTTTTCGGCGCGCCGTATCTACCGACCTTGAAACCTCAGGCCGAGACAGCGTTTACTTTGCTAGGGCTAACACAAGGTCAGACTGTCCTCGAACTCGGTTGCGGCGACGGCAAAGTGCTTATCATGTCGGCGGAGCGGGGCTATAAAGCCATCGGCATAGAGCTGAACCCGATACTCGCGGCCACAGCGTGGCTGCGAACGAGAAAATACCGAGGCCAGGTGCAGATTATCTGGGGGAATTTCTGGCAAGTACCGTGGCCACAGAGCGATGCAGTTTTCGTCTTTTTGATAGATCGCTTCATGCCGAAACTGGACGAACGTATGCAATCGTACGGCGGCCCACTGGCGAGTGTCGCGTTCCGGGTACCTAATAAGAAGCTGGAAAAGCAAGAAAACGGTGTTTTTCTCTATCGCTATAAACAGAGTGATGTAGCTTAGGCTTGCGTGCGCCTAGGGAAGTGGGTTAACATGAGCAGTATGAAACATGTGGATACTGAAGGAGGCTCAGTCATCACGATTGTTGCCATCGTTTTGCTAGCGGTCATGCTAGTAGGCGCGGGCGCGTTCGGCGTATGGTCTTATATGGGGCGTCAAGACTACAAAAATAATAGCGACCAAAAGGTCGCTGTAGCAGTACAATCGAATACAAAAAAGGTTCAAGCAGCGGACGCTGCCATTTATGCCGAGGAAGCCAAAAAACCGCTTAAAACGTATGTCGGACCTGCCGAATTCGGTAGTTTACACCTTACGTATCCACGGACGTGGAGCGGCTACGTCGTGCTCGGTAACAGTGGTAATGCGCTAGACGGCTACTTTGCACCTGATGTAGTGCCATACATACAGGCTCAGGCCAGCACTTTTGCGCTGCGAGTCCAGATAACCTCGACATCGTATAGCGATATTCTGCAACAGTTTTCGTCGCAACAGAAACAAGGCAAGGTAACCGTAACACCGTATACTCTGGCCAAAGTTTCTGGCGTGGTTGGTTCACGGATAGATGGCCAGATATCGTCGAACAAACAGGGCAGCATGATTGTACTGCCAATGCGTGATAAGACACTTAAATTATGGACAGAATCTGACACTTATATGAACGATTTCAATACCAACATCTTGCCCAACACCTCCTTCTCGCCGTAAATTTTACGTAGGTCACCGTCTAGTTTCAGCTCACAAAAGCCGTTATACTGGCAAGAGTAATGGTGAAAAGGGATATTTGGGTGCAACAGACACGAACTACATCTGTTTCGACAGAACAACTTTTCCTCAGCCTGAGTGAGCAGCTTCGCTACGCCTTTCTCCAGATAGCTCGCACCGCGGAACTCGCCCCAACTTTGGCGGCTGCCGAGCAGCTTGAATACTGGGATTTGACGCAACAGGTTGCCGACACGGCGCTGCAGATAGCCGAGAGCTATGCCTTGCAAGCGCGGATGCACGCCGATAATCTGCCACTGGCTGTTGAGCCACTGGCCGCGAGCTCGCTGTTGTACGATGCCGCCCAGGCACTCGATCCGCTCGCGAAACGCTATGGTGTGCAGCTCGAACTCGATAACTCCAGACACAGCCAACCTATCATGGGCAACAGAGAGCTTTTGCAAGCTGCAATGGTCAGCCTCGGGCAGGTATTCGTCCTAGCGCAAGCACAGAGTGGTACTAACTCGCCAGTCAGACTTGCAGCACACCAGAGCCGCTACGGTGTGGTTGCAGGTGTCTACGGCGACCAGCACGAGATTGATGCCAGTGCACTTCGCCGAGCCAGACAACTCGCCGGCGTGTCAGTCCAGCCCTTTGCGAAACTTGCCGCCGGACCAGTGGCAGGGGTCTTTATCGCCGAAAGTTTATTGCAGTCGATGGCCACTAAACTGCACGTCGCCCGCTATCAGAAACTCAGCGGGTTAGCGACGACATTGCCCTCATGTAACCAACTACAGCTGGTATAGGGTCATCGGTCATGCGCGTACTCATTATCGAGCCAGATAAACTTCTCGGCACTACCTATGCCACGGTGCTCGCGCAGCGTGACTACGAGGTAGAGCTCGTCACGACGGCACAGGCAGCGGTCATGGCCGCCGATGCTCGGCGCCCCGATGTTGTGGTGCTGGAGCCGCATATGCCGCGGCACAATGGCATCGAGTTTCTCTACGAGTTCAAGAGTTATTCAGAGTGGCAGACCATACCTGTCGTCATTCATACCATCGCTGCGGCCGACAAACTGGCTTCTTCGCGGGTACTCGCCGCTGAGCTTGGCGTGACAGCCGTGCTCGACAAAGCCCACACCAATCTCGATGAGCTATGCCAGGCGGTCGCTGGTGCGGTTACAGGGAAGACAGGCACATGAACGCCCAGCAGCGGACGAACGCAATCGTACTTTCCCGTGTCGATTATGGTGAAGCCGACCGTATCCTGACCGTACTAACACCAGACGCCGGCAAGCTAAGCCTCATCGCCAAAGGTGCCAGACGACAGAAGAGTAAACTGGCCGGTGGGATAGAGCTGTTTGGTACCAATGAAATCACCTATGTCTCCGGACGAGGTACTGTCGACACACTCATCTCGTCTAGGCTTACGACGCACTACGGTCACATCGTCCAAGACATCAACCGGACCATGCTCGGCTACGAACTCATCAAACTGCTGCACAAAGTCACCGAGGATGAACCAGAGCGTGAGTATTACTATCTGCTCGAGACAGCCTATATGGCACTCGATGATAGTGCCATCCCGCTAGAGCTTATCCGGACGTGGTTTAGTGCCCAGCTCTTGGCCCAGGCAGGGCACTCACCGAACTTGCGCACGACCATCACGGGAGAGAAACTTGAACAAGCTCAAACTTATGAATTCGATTTCGATGCCGTCGCTTTCCGCACGACCGAGCAGGGCTCATTTGGCGCTACCGACATTAAGTTTCTGCGCTTACTTTTCTCTGGCAATCAGCCAGCGGCGCTCACGAAAGTCGTTGGCAACGGCGACATAACCGTCAGACTCGCTCCGCTTATCCTATCTCTGCGCCAACTCCACCTACGCAGCTGAAATAGAGGTTTGGTTTCAGGGGTGGTTTGTGAGTATAATAGAGCATATGAGTGAGAAAAAAACGGGAGTGAAGCTAGAAGATATCGTCAGTCTCGCCAAGCGGCGCGGATTTATTTACCAGGGTTCAGATATCTACGGTGGTCTGGCCGGTACGTGGGATTACGGTCCGCACGGCGTAGCGCTGAAGCGCAATATTATGCAGCTGTGGTGGCAGATGTTTGTCGAGGAGCGCGATGACATGTACGGCGTCGATGCCGCAATACTCATGAACCAGAAAGTCTGGCAGGCCAGTGGCCATGTCGATACCTTCACCGACCCGCTGGTTGAATGCAAGGAGTGCCACGTACGCCACCGCGCCGATAAGCTCGATGACCCGAACAAATGTCCAACTTGCGGCCAAACTGGCACATTTGGTGAGCCGACACAGTTCAACATGATGTTCAAGACTACTGTCGGTCCTGTCGCAGACGAAGTTTCGATTAGTTACCTACGCCCGGAAACTGCACAAGGGATTTTCACGAATTTCAAAAACGTGGTCGATAGCTTTTACCCAGACTTACCATTTGGAATCGGGCAGCAGGGCAAGGCCTTCCGCAACGAAATCTCCCCACGCGATTTCGTTTTCCGCAGCCGGGAGTTCGAGCAAATGGAGATAGAGTACTTTATACATCCAGACAAGTGGGAAGAAGCCTTCGACATGTGGGTCGAGCAGTGCAAGCAGTGGTTCGCCGCGCTCGGCTTACCCGCAGATAGTGTGCACGAGCTCGAAGTACCAGAGGAAGACCGTGCTCACTACAGCAAACGTACTATCGACTTTGAGTTCGACTACCCAATAGGCCGCGAAGAGCTGATGGGTCTGGCATATCGCACAGATTTTGACCTAGCTAATATCCAGCGCGTCAGCGGCAAGAGCATGGATTACCGCCCCAAGGACGGCTCGGCTGCTTTCGTACCACACGTGATAGAGCCAAGCTTCGGCGTGGAGCGCGCCATCATGGCGGTGCTCGTTAGCGCCTACCGCGAGGATGAGCAAAATGGCGAAAAGCGCATCTACCTAGCGCTACCGTACGACCTCGCTCCCGTGAAAGTCGCCGTCTGTCCACTAGCAAAGAACAATCCAGAGCTCGTTAAGAAAGCCCGTGAAATCTACACCACGCTCAAGAAAGACCTGGGCGCTGTGCTCTGGATAGATAGTGGCAACATCGGCAAAAACTATCGCAAGATGGACGAAATAGGCGTGCCGTACTGTGTCACCGTAGACTTCGACACGCTGGAAGGCGAAACCAAGAACACCGTAACTGTCCGACGCCGTGATACGACCAAACAAGAACGAATACGCATCGAAGAACTCAGTAGCACAGTAACTAAGTAATGATTATCTATTACACAGATGGGAGTGCGAGTCCGAACCCGGGGCCGGGTGGGTTCGCTGTGGTGTCTGGAAGCAAACCGGTCGTGTTGGGCGGTGAACCCAGCGGTGCAGAGACGACGAATATACGCATGGAGGGCTTCGCTATCATCGCTGCGCTTAAGGCGGCCGATGGCGCGCCGTGTGAAATCTATACCGATAGTGAGTTCTGGATAAACGTTATAACCAAATGGGCGCCGGGCTGGGAGGCAAAAGGCTGGCACAAAAAGGGCGGGGAGATAAAGAACATCGACATCGTGCGTGAAATATATCCGCTATACAACGCCTCGAAGGCCAAACTCGTCTGGGTCCGTGGCCATATGGGGGACGAGGGCAACGAGCTAGCCGACTACTGGGCCAATGAGGCTCGCACCGGCAAGCGCATCTAGTGGTATGATTAGCGTATGAATGATGAGAGAAAAGCCGAATTGCTAGCAAAATTGCGGGGAATGGACTCCCAACGAGTTAAATTTTATGATGCAAAAGAACGTCTCCTATCAGTAGGGTACTCGGATACAGAAATCGCAGATGCGTTATATAGCTTCAGCTACGACGGTATTCCAAATGCCTCAGTCGAAGCAACGCAAGCCCAAGTAGATCGCTATTACACTGAGCGTCCAGAAGAAGCGCGGGAGCTTGCAATGTATCTTATAAAGCAACAAAACCGGATGCGTAAAAACAAACTTGCCGTAAATTATCTTGCTTCTCAGTACGCGCCTGATATCCAGACTCGTAATTTCTATAGCGTTAAATTCGCGGATGGCATAGGCTACCCTATATTCACGGCTTTCCTGCTGACAATCCCAGCGGCCATAGTTGTTATTAAGTACGATTTACCGTTAGCATTACAATATGTACCATTCGCACTTGTAACAATTTATTGGTTGCTACAAAAATTGATTCGTAGTTAAGGACGTAATTGTAGTGGCTAAACGAGCGGAAGTATTTGGGTTTTTGGATGAACGGGGCATAGCTTACCGGTTGCAAGAGCATGCGGCGGTGTATACAGTGGCGGAATCCAGTAAAGTACTTAACGAAAAGGTATCGGTCAAGACACTGTTGCTACGCGAGGAGAAGGGGACAAGGCTGTTTATGGTCGCGATGCGCGGCGACATTCGGCTCGATACGAAAAACCTCGCGCATAATCTCGGAGTGAAGAAACTGCAGTTTGTGAAAACTGAGCAGGTAGAGGACCTGGTAGGAAGCCCAGCGGACGTCGAAACAATCGTCACCGCTACAGGCCATGCGTATACAAAGGTAATGCTATGATTAACCCATAAAACTACCATCCACATCTGCAGGGGTGGCGAAACGGTAGATTGCGACGTTGCTACATGCGCTGGTCGGTAAAGTCGATGTCATCAGCGAAAGCTCGTGGAAAGTCTACGGTCTATAGCTTCATTTACTACTGAGAATCTAAAAAGTATTTTTTGTAGGCGGTTCGTGCTTTGCTGACTTTGGGCGAAACTATGATCTGGCAGTAGCCTTGCTCCGGATTCTTTGCAAAATAATCCTGGTGCTCTGGTTCGGCAGGGTAGAAAGCCTCTAGTTTGGTGAGCTCGGTGACGATTGGGCCATCGTAGTGCGCCTTGGCCCGCTTGATGGCTGCCTCAAACGCAGCTCTCTGCGCGTCATCAGCGTAGAACATAGCCGAGCGGTACTCAGTACCGACATCGTTGCCCTGGCGGTTAAAAGTCGTCGGGTCGTGGATGAGGAAATAGATGTCGAGCAGCGTCTCTAACGGCATAATCAACTCGTCGAAGGTAACTCGCACGGACTCGGCATGGCTCGTATCGCCCATCGCAACCTTGTAATACGAGGCATGGGCTTCATCTCCGCCGCAGTAGCCACAGACCGAAGAATCAACCCCTTTGAGCCGACGAAAAACCGCATCGAGGCACCAGAAACAACCACCAGCTAGCACGTACGTAGTCATGTTGGACATTATACGGTATATATTTGTCACAGCTTGTAAGCAAAACTACTAAGCAGCTACAGAAATATCGGGTACAATAATGTGTACGAAAAGGAGAGTACTTATGCAAGCAGTTTGGAATGGACAAGTTATCGCCGAGGCAGATAAAGAATATTTGATTTACATAGAGGGGAACTGGTATTTCCCACCAGATTCCGTCAAGTTCGACTTACTGGAAAAGAGCCCAACTCCATACACCTGCCCCTGGAAGGGTGTATGTCAATACTACAATGTCGTCGTCGACGGGCAGAAGGATGCGGACGCAGCGTTTAGTTACCCGAAGCCGAAGCCCTCGGCAATAGATCGCATACACAAAGATTTCGCAGGCTACGTCGCGTTCTGGCGCGATGTTAAGACCGCCGAAGCGTAGGCGCCCCAGGCTACTTACGGTATACTTGGACTATATGTTCCGGAAGAAGGGCGGGGATGAAAAACGGCGCAAGCATCGAATCTTTAGGGTGCTAGTTGTAGCTGCAGTACTCGTGTTCGTGGTACTGCTGTGGGGGCCAACCGTGTACGTGAATCTATCGACACGCCATCAGCGTTACGAGCTCAGCCGCGTCGACATCAAGACGGTACCGAAGCGCGATGTCGGCATCGTTCTCGGTGCGGCACTACGGCATAGGGGGACACAACCATCGGACTATCTGAAATGGCGGATTGACACGGCAGTGAAACTATATAAAGCCGGCCGAGTAAAAAGCTTGCTGATGAGTGGTGATGGTAGCTACTATGACCATGATGAGCCGTACATTATGCAGCGTGAAGCAATTGCCCAAGGAGTACCAGCGGACAAGATTGCTATGGATAAATTCGGTTTCGATACGTATGATTCCTGCTCTCGGGCTGTGGTGTGGCATGATGTGCATAGTGCTACCTTGGTAACGCAAGGGTATCATTTGCCGCGAGCGGTTTACTCCTGCCGCGAATTCGGCATCGACACTATCGGTGTGAATGCACAATCGCTGCCACGGGAAGGCTGGACACCGTATGCGATTTTTCGAGAATGGTTGTCGACCGACAAACTCTTCGTGCAGCTGGCTCGCCACGATTTCCGTGTTATCACACAAGTGGGTAATTGATGCTGCGGGAGATACACATCCATGATTCGCTGCAAGATTATTCCTATAAACTTACTGCGCAGATAGGGCAGGATTTTGCTGCCGATTTCACGCCGGGCCTAACGCCGCAGCAGATGCTCGAGCTAGGGGTATTTGGCGGACACTATTTCGAGGGCGAGCACAGCGAGTTTCCAGCCGAGTGGTTCGTACATGCGCAGCTGACGTCAACGCACAACCCAGAAGCGAACTACTTCGCAGTCGATGCCAGTCAGAGCAGGGCAGAGTGGCAAAAGAAGGGCTGGATATACCCAGAAGATCCACGTGGCTGGTTCCAGTGGTACTGCCGCTACTATCTGGGGCGGCGTATAAAGGAGGAGGACGAGCGGCAAATAAAACGATGGAAAAATATGTCACGGCATGTGGCGCAGGTGAAGTCGGCTTGCCAGCCGGGCGACCAACTCTGTCGTCCGCGCCAACGCCAGGCGCTCTTGCATTGGGCGTATGACAGTCGAATTATGTGATTGTTAGATAAGATTTGTAATATCCAATACAAATACGCTGTCAGAATTTGTTACAATGAGCTGTACATAAAGGTAGGGGATTACAGTGGTTGCTAGTGTTCATGCGAGCAAAAAGACACAAGAAATACATAAGACTATGCGTCCGCTGCAGCGATTCGCGTTGTTTTTCTTCAGTCGACCGCGATTCACTGCTCTGATTGCGCTAGCGGTCTTCGCATTCGGCATACTGAGCTACACGACGCTGTTGACTCGCCAAGGTTTTCCGTCTATCAATGTTCCCCTTGCCATCGGTCAGGGTACTTATCTGGCGAATGACCCTGCGAAAGTCGATCGTGACGTCGCGAAGCCGCTCAGCGATTTTTTGCTCAAGCAGCCAGGCGTTAGCACTGTACGAACGACTAGCTTAGGCAATTTCTACACCATCGTTGTTCAATACGACGACTCAGTTGATGCTGGTCCTGTGACGGCCAGGTTGAGCAGCGAAATAAAAGATAAGAGTCTGTTGCCACAACGGGCAACACTGTCATTCGACGCCGCAAAGTTCGGTTATACGCAGCGGGGGGATGACGCGGTCATATCATTCATCTCTAGCAAAGATCCAGCAGCATCCACCGCCAGTTTGGTGGCTCCGGCACAGGCAGCCGCTCAATACATCGTCGATCAGCATCTGGGCCTCATTAGTAGCGTCTCAATCATCAATCCATACGAAACTGCGCAGAACCCGCTCACTGGTGTAATCCAACAAACTCAAACGAAGTTTGAGCGCTACGGTGAACGTGATCAGAGTGATCAGCACCATACTCAATTTTTTGATGCTGTCGCCATCGGTCTGATGAGCAAAAAAGGCTCTGACACGCTAAAATACGATAACCAAATCCAGTCTGCAGTCGATAGTTACAACGCTGCGCATCAAAAGGATGGATATGAGATGCGCATCAGCGCTAGTTTCGCGCCGGGCATACGTCAGCAGATCAATGAGCTGCAGAAGACGCTGCTTGAGGGGCTATTCGCGGTGCTCCTTATCGGTTCTATTGTCATCGCCGTGCGGGCCTCGTTCATCACAGTGCTCTCACTGCTGACAATAATCTTTGCGACGCTCGGGCTACTCGAACTTATCGGCTACTCGCTCAATACCATCACGTTGTTCTCGCTCATTCTTGGGCTGAGCCTTATCGTCGACGATACAATTATCGTCGTCGAGGCGCTCGATACACAGCGGCGACGCAAGACTGAACGTCGGGATATCGTGGCTACTGCCGTGCAAAAGGTAGGCCGTGCGATGATTGCCGCTACCTCTACGGCGGCGCTTAGTTTCGCGCCGCTCTTGTTCGTCGGCGGCATACTAGGTAGTTTTATCCGTGCCATACCGGTCACCATCATCTCAGCATTGCTCATCAGCCTTACAGTCGCACTCGTCATCATACCGCTCTACGCCCGCTATATCCTTCTCGGTGACAAGCATATCGGAACTAAGGCCGAACATGAGATAGCCGCCAGTTTCGAGGCGAAAATCGCTCGCTGGCTATCTACGCCGATGCTTTGGGCTCAGCACAGCAGAAAGAAAATTGCCCTGACCGGTTCCGCCGCGCTCCTCATCAGTTTTTTGTTCATCGGAACGGGCGTTTTTCTCTTTACTAAAGTTACGTTCAATATTTTCCCGCCCGCCAAAGACACGAACCAAATTTCCGCAACCTTGACATTCCCGACCGGTACAACGATGCCCCTGGCTGAGGCGACGGCAGATCGCGCAACCAAAGTTATGGGCCAAGCCCTCGGTGGTAACTTCAGCCACGCGGCAAACTATGGGATGGCAAATGCCCAAACGGCGCGGTTCTATATCGACCTGACAAACTACAATGACCGCAAATCAACGGCACCACAGCTGAATGACGAGCTTAAGCAAGCGTTCAAGGGCTTCCAAGGCGCCGATTTGAGTGCTGATACTGTAGATGTGGGGCCCCCGCCGGCAGATTTCACCGTACACGTGCTGTCAGACAGCGATACAGCGGCTGCGAGTACACTTGCTCAGGCGATTGCCAGCTACCTGCGTTCGGCGGATCTGAGACGTATTGATGGCAGCATGGTCGCGCTCGATACTGTCAGCGTGGCTAACAGTGATGTATTAGCGAGGACAGACAGCAAGGCGTTTGTCGGTGTAACGGCGAAATTTATCGACACCGATACATCTGCGCTCGTTACTCTCGCCAAGACGGCTGTGCAAAAAGCGTTCCCCGCAGCGAAAGTCGCGAGTTACGGTTTGCCCAAAGACGCCGTCCAATACGATTTTGGTACAGAAACCCAGAACCAGAATAGTTTCAAGACCATGATCATCGCGTTCCCGATACTGCTCGCGGTCATCTACATCGTGCTAGCGTTCCAATTCCGTAGCTTACTGCAGCCGTTGCTCATTTTCATGGCGATACCATTCAGCCTTTTCGGTATTACGCTCGGTCTCTACCTGACGCACAATGCCTTCAGCTTCTTTGCCATGCTCGGTTTCTTCGCGCTCATCGGTCTAAGTCTCAAAAACACTATCTTACTGACAGACTATGCAAACCAGTCGAGACGGGCAGGTATGAGCCCAGTCGAAGCAGCCCACGAAGCACTTGCCGAGCGGTTCAGACCGCTTATAGCCACCAGCCTCACCGCCATGGTATCGCTCATCCCACTCGCGCTGACCAGCCCATTCTGGCAGGGTCTCGCAGTGGTGCTTATATTCGGCCTGCTCTCGAGCACGTTCCTAGTGGTTACCGTATTCCCATACTACTATCTCGGCGGTGAAATGTTACGTGGTATCGTCAGGCGACGAATCACAACCCCTCTTAAGACACGTCTTAAGAAAGCATCATAGTAAAGTCGGGCAGGTAAGGCGGTTGTAAAATAGTCCTAACTCGTCGTTTTACCTCTGATAAAGTGCTACAATAGCTCTTATGAATGAAGATATACTTGGGAGCGAAAATGAGCTTCAAAAAGAGATGGATTCGTACGTTGAGACAGACGTGTTTGCCTGGGCTAATAACCTGGTGCAATACAAAGACGAGCTGAAGGTTGAACTGTTTTTCATCAGCAAAAACTACGTGTTGTACAAAACCGCGCTTGCTGAGGGCCTAAAGAAACAGCTGGAGCCGACTTTCGTCGACGAGATGCTTGAGTACGTACTCGAGGGTGCCGATAAGGGTCTCATCGTGCGTGGGTTCGAAGAAGCTGAGGCCGAAAGTAACGTCCTGCAACGGACGCAAGTATTTAAGGTAGAGAAACTGCGCGAAACACTTGGCTGGCTCCATACGCAGGAGCGTGAGATCGTCCTTTTCAAGGAGGAAGAGCATGACATCAACCACATGAAGGGCGTACTCGTGCGCGTTAGCCATAGTGATCTCGATAAACCGTTTTACATCATCAAGGTACTGCCAAAATCACAAGTCATGAAAGGTAAGCAGGGCTGGATGCTGCGGGCTGACAAATTTATACCATTTGATGCTGAAGCGGCCTTGCGCCTGACGACAGAGCCGCAGCTGCTCGTGCTCGGCCAAGACCTCTATGTCTTTAGCCAAGCGAAACTGAAGTCGCTTTTCGGCTATGACGCCAAGGAGTCAGCCATCGCCGAGTCAAAAGTAAAAGAGATTATGGAGGCATACAACCTCAGCTTTACTGAAGGCGTTGGCCTACAGACGCTTTTGAAGGGCAAAAAACAACTCATTAAAAAGCTGCAGAAACTTGAGGTCGGGAAAGTCACCCAGGCGAAGGCGCTCGAATATGCAGATGATATGGATCTGGAGCTTATGCCGGATGAAAGTGGCAAGATTATCATCATGGACGAAAAAGATCTGACAACGTTTGTGAATATCATCAATGAAGACTATTGGGAATCGCCGCTAACTGGTGAGCGCTACGAGATTTTGGCCAAGCGCCCTCTGCGGCAAAAAGACGACTCAGAAAGCTAATCACCCCCCTGTAGTCTCACAGTTAATGAGATCCCGTTCGCTCAGCGCGAGCATAGCCGCCACTACACACGCCGGGAGTAAACTACAACGGACATATCAGTAGTTGGCAGGTATAATCGAGATACGATGAGACAGTTACAAGCGTTGCAGTTGATGATGGATGGTAGGTCGGTCTTTTTGACTGGTGCGCCAGGGGCGGGGAAGACATACGTACTGAATGATTTCATCCAGCTGGCCAAACGTCGCGGCGAAAACGTCGCCGTCACAGCTAGCACAGGTATCGCCGCGACACACATCGGAGGTAGTACGATTCATAGCTGGTCAGGACTCGGCATACTTGATGTACTAAGTGATTATGACCTCGAGCGGATAAGCAGCAAACCACCACTTGTCAAACGGTACAATGCCACCGACGTACTTGTTATCGACGAGATATCGATGCTACATGGGCAACGCCTCGATATGGTGAATACGCTAGCGAAGCGGCTGCGCCAAAATCCTGCACCGTTCGGCGGCATGCAGGTTATCTTGGTGGGTGATCTTTTCCAGCTTCCGCCCATAAACCGTGGCAGTGATATGGCAGATTTCGCACATCTTTCCCAGGCATGGGCAGAGCTCGACCCTGTGGTGTGCTATCTGACCGAGCAGCACCGTGTGCGAGCGGGCGATACACTACTCGATTTGCTTGGTGCCATGCGGCGCGGTGACATCAACGAGATGCACGAAACAGCGCTGCGCGAGCGGCTGCAAACCCAGCCAGAAACAGGTGTAACTGTGACTAGATTGTACTCGCATAATGCTGACGTAGACAGCATCAACCAGAAGCACTTAGACAGCATCGAAGCTGAACAAAAAATGTATACAATGTTCTCGACAGGCAGCAAACAAAAGCGTGAACAGTTGATGAAGAGTGTACTCGCCCCAGAACAGTTAGTACTGAAGAAGGGTGCCGAAGTAATGTTCGTCGCTAATAACCCCGCCAAGAATTTCGTGAACGGCACTCGCGGCACAGTTTATGACTTCATTGGCTCGACACCGATGGTCATTACGACAGATGGTAGGGAAATACACGTAGAACCACACAGCTGGAAACTCGAGGAAGATGGTCGGGTAAAAGCAGAAGTATCACAGCTGCCGCTTCGTTTGGCCTGGGCTATCACCATTCACAAAAGCCAAGGCATGAGCCTTGACGCTGCCGAGATAGATCTGAGCCGTAGTTTTACCCCTGGTATGGGCTATGTGGCACTGAGCCGTGTGCGGAGTATGGATGGTATCTATTTAACGGGTGTGAACCAGATGGCACTGACGCTGCACCCGCTTATCTTCGAGTATGACCGAGAGCTACGTGAGCTGTCTGAGGCTCTCGCTAATATCACCAATGATTTTGCCGAAGACGACAAGGCCGAGAAAGCTGCTGTGGCGTACAATGAGGAACTTTTCCAAAAACTGCGTACTTGGCGCGCCAAGTGGGCGTCTAAGGAGGAGATACCAGCCTACATGGTTGCCCACGATAGCATGCTTCAGGAGCTTGCGGCGCGGCGTCCTCAGACGAAGCAAGCGCTACTGGCGGTAAAGGGGATGGGACAAGCTAAATTTGAAAAATACGGTACCGACCTACTACGCGCGTTAGAATAAGACTAAATCAAGGATGTTTTTTGGTTTTGATTCCCGTTATCTCTTAACTCTTATCCCTTAACTCTGTATACTACTAGGTATGAATGAACGGCAGAATGGTCAGGAAAGTCAGGTACAACAGGGAAAGTCACGTCGTCCATGGCAACGCCGGCGCAAACAGTCGCAACAGCAACAACCCCCCAAAAAGCAGAATAACTACGCTTTTATCGACAGCCAAAATCTCAACCTCGGCGTGCAGAAGAATGGTTGGAAGATGGACTGGCACAAGTTCCGTATCTGGCTGGCCGAAAATTACGGCGTGACGAAGGCATTCATGTTCATAGGCTATATGCCGGATAATGAGTCGCTGTACCAACAGATGTACGACCACGGGTTTTTGGTCGTGCTGAAACCGACGCTTGAAATCAAGAATGTCACTCCGGAGCAGAAACCAGGCGAAAAACCCCCCGAGAGAGCAGAAGACAAGCCGCCAGTGAAGGGCAATATCGATGCCGATCTCGTGCTGCACGCTATGAAAGAGCTTCCAAACTACGACAAAGCAGTCATCGTCAGCGGTGACGGCGACTTTTTCGGCCTTGTAGAGTATCTTATCGAGCAGAAAAAGTTACTTCGATTACTGCCACCAAATCGTCGTTACTCTACACTGTTGCAAGGCTTTGACGAGTATATAGAGGGTATCGACCAGCATCGTTCAGAGCTGGCCTACCGAGAGTACAAACGCAGCCGCAAATAAGGAGGAGTGCGTTATGAAACTGACTAAATTTGGACATTCGTGTGTTCTGGTTGAGGTTGAGGATGGCAAGACTAGCGTAGCTTTGTTTGACCCAGGTGTATGGAGCTCTTTCTTGGTCGAAACTGCAGCGCAGATCGACTATGTATTTATTTCGCACATTCACCCCGACCATATGGATATAGCTGTGCTCAAATCTATCGTCTTGAAGTTCCCGAAAGTTCGGATTACAGCGCCAACAGAGGTAGTGGAGGCGTTGCGGGTTGCGGGTGTGACTGGGGTAAGCGATGTTGCGCCAGAGGGCGCCGTGCTTTTCACATCACCGCATGAGGGCAAACCGCCGTACATGCAGCCACCCGAAGAAATAGGCATCCACTTCCTAGACGTTTATTCTCACCCTGGTGATAGCCACAGTTTTGGGGAAACCAAGGATGTGTTGGCACTACCCGTGCAGGCGCCGTGGGGCTCGACCATGAACGCCGCGTTGTTGGCGATCGATCTGAAACCTAGGTACATCTTACCGGTGCATGATTGGCACTGGCGCGATGAGGCGCGGGTGAATATGTATGATAGGCTTGAGACATTCTTCAGGCCTTATGGCATCACGTTTTTGAAGCCAGTTGATGGCGAGACTATCGAAATTGACGTCCAATAGGCTGCGCGCAAATTATCTGGTTGAACCCAATATGTACTTTTGCTTGATCAAAAATAAGCAAAAACCTACTAGATAGAAGTAAACGACCGACATACTTACATCACTTTTCACTCTGTTCGGCTCTTGCGTAACTCGTTCACGTCCATTCGCCCGGGCATCCTCGTCATGCTAGCAGCGTGAAAAACGGTGTAAACCAATATTCATGCATCCCTGGCTCTGGTGGTGGACGGAACCTTAACAGCTCCGAAGGAGAGCGAATAAGTCATAAACAACATGAAGTTGACAAAATGGTAATGTTTTGCTAAAATAACTTAGATACTTAAAAACAAATATGGCAAAACGAAAAAACAAAAGGCTCCAGATGCACATCGTACATTTCCACCTCGGCTTGTACCTGACACTCGCCGCACTCTTGGTGACCACGGCCAAAACCAGCTCTGAGATGATAAAGTCACTGTACGCGCTCCCAATGCAGTACGACGTGATGAGCTCGACACACCTGAAAGAAGCCGAAACACTGCACAGCCATGCAAACCTCGTCATAACCCGCCGACCACTAACAGCAGGGCAATAGTATTGACAATTAAGCATAAAAGGAATATAATAGAACTATGAAATCAGAAACTATCCTGAAACCAGATCAGCCAGAACTTCATATAGCACGACGCCGTCGTGTGGCAGTATTAGCTGGGACTATTGCAGCAGCTGCCGGCGTTTCTATTGGTGCAGCAAATGTCATCCCCTGGTTCCAGGAGGCGACACATGAGCTTGTAGTAAGGCAAAATGCTTCAGCGTTGGATGGAACCCATAGTTTCCGTGACGGGCAACTCTCTATCAGCCAAGGTACACATGTATATGGCGCTCCAGATACCGCCAAAAACACAGACGGCAACATAATTAATAATTCACAAGCAGTTGGCTCTGTCCCCGATGGCGGCTATATTGTCGTCGACCCAGTTGAATATACGCAGGATGGCCAAGATTGGTATGGATTTGTCGATCCGGCGCTCAAAGAAGATACGAATGCTGCTAATAAAATACACTGGGTTAGCGGTGCGGCGCTCGGTACAAAGGACGCGAATGGTCACTATATCGCTAATTGGGAAGGTGGGCACATTCCTGATCTCAAGGACGGCCTCGGTTTCGATAAGGTTGGTAATCCAATAGATACGGCAGCCCCTCTTCAAGATAGTGTGACGTCTGCGCATGTAGCATTCGTAGACGGGCCTCCATCACGATAAATACACATAATATTATCTGTGGACAAGTGGTGTGAATAACACCACTTTTTTAATGGATAGGTATTGTAGTGGGTGAAAGTGGGTAGTACACTGATGGCAGTGGGTAAAAGTAGGTAACCCGCTCAAATAGGCGGATTGCCTCAACAAACAAAAATAAACACTCACTAGTACCCTTAACAACAATCATATGACACAGGTGGACTACTTCCAGCGGAAACTCGACGACAAACGGCGGCTAACCATACCGACCGAACTTCGTGACACCTTCGCTGACGGAGCAGTCATTACCCGTGGATTTGGTAAATATTTGCACCTATACCCGAAGGGCGTATGGGAGAATCTGGTCGAACCGCGACTCGAAGGAGACATCCTCGATGAGCGCACGGCCGATCTCAACGTACAGTTCCGTATGGGCAAGGTAGAGCAGTCGCTCGATGGCAAACAAGGTCGTATCACCTTAGAACAGCACCTGCTGGACTACGCTGGTATCGATCGTGAAGTCTCGGCGGTGTCTGTCGGCAAATATTGGCGAATTATGGCAGTCGAGACGTAAGCAAAACGTATCGGCGTCGCAGTACTTTAACAACTCAAGCAGTAACAGATTAGTAAGATAAACCTTACACTTTCTCAGACAGGGAAAGGCAGGTGCAGTTCGACCCGAGAGGGGCGAATTCGGATTTATTCCGAAAGCACCGATGGGTAACCCTAAGGGGGTGTCCCATGAGCGAAGCGTTTGTCGTCACCTAATCGACAGTCAACCAGTGGAAATTTTGAAAGCACCACTGTCAAAAAAAGCTTTTGTTCCTTCCATAAAACACCTCCCAAAACTCCACCTCACACATAAGTCTCTCTATCTTGAACAAGGGGAGTCGGAAGTTCTAAAGATTTTTTAAATCTCGTAAATATCTTCCTTACATACGACCCTTGTTCTATCATTCTCTCCGTCTTACGAAGAGAATCACACAAAAACAAAAACTACATATAAAACAAAACGTTGGCTGTCGATTAGGTGATTATGAAATACATCGTGCGTCATCTGCAGCGAGCAGGCGAGCCTCGATCAAAAACACAAACACCAACACAAACACAAAAAGTGCGATATGCACAAAACAATCAATCTCATACATACACCAGTTCTGCTTCGGGCGGTTCTGACATACCTAGCACCCCAGAAAGAGGAATCTTATCTCGATCTGACAGCCGGGTATGGCGGACACGCTGCGATAATATTAGAGCACACGAAAACCCCAACATCGATGGTCCTTGTTGACCGAGATGCGGCGGCGATTGAAGCGCTCCAGGTATTTGCCGACCAAGGAGCTCAACTGGTACAAAACGATTTTCTAAGTGCGAGCCAACAATTACTCGACCATGAAAAGCGTTTCGATATGATTTTGGCGGACTTGGGCGTATCATCACTGCACCTTGATAAACCCGAGCGTGGCTTCACATTTCGTGAGGCTGGACCGCTCGATATGCGTATGGATCAGCGCGAAGAGCTGACCGCAGCGGATATCGTAAATGGGTACGAAGTGTCGAAGTTAGCGCAACTCCTGCGTACGTATGGTGAAGAACCGCGTGCAAAGCGTATCGCAGCTGCTATCGTCGCTCACCGACCCTTTCACGATACGGCAGAGCTTGCCAACGTCATACGGGATGCCGCGCCTGGCAGAGGGCGTATACACCCCGCGACGAAGAGCTTCCAAGCGCTCCGGATAGCCGTCAATGACGAGTTGACACTGCTCGAAGCTGCATTGCCGCTCTGGCTGCGATTACTCAAGCCTGGCGGAAGACTCGGTGTCATAAGCTTCCATAGTCTAGAGGATCGTCTCGTTAAACGAGTGTTCTCAAATGAGAGTGGCGAACGTTATGACGCAGCCTTTCGTACGTTGACCAAACGACCCGTCGTCGCAGACGACGCTGAAATAGCTTTTAATCCGCGATCACGTAGTGCAAAACTACGTGTCGTAGCAAAAATACAAAATACATCCGTTGTGAGCTCTCTAGGGGGCACGTAACGGGGAAAGAAAGGGGAATCATACTCGCTATGCCAATTCGCGTAAAAAGTAATTCCCGCGCTTACAAAGTTCACGTCCGCGTGGGCTAAAACAGGCAGAAGGATTGGAGGAGCCGATGCGGCTCCTCCAGCTCCAAACTCCATTTGTTCTATAGGAATTACAACCAAAAAATAAAAACACAAAATACATGACATATTCTTCAACTATGGCCCTAGGTCGACAGCGCACCGTCGGTCGTAATCAGAACTCCGTATCCTTCCGCCCGAAAGACAAGCGGCTGGGGCCTATTAGCAACACGATTATACTGATAGTACTGGCTTGCTTGCTCGGACTTCTGTATCTCACGCAGGTGACTAAAACAAATACCTATGGTTACTCGATCCATAAGCTCGAACAAGAGCAGACAAGCTTGAAGGCGCAGAATGATGACCTCAGTGTCACCTCCGCTCGGCTCCAATCAATTCAACGCGTACAGACAAGCGCCGAAGCCGCTTCGATGGTCGCCACTGCGCCCTCTGGCGCAGTACAGTAGACAAACTCTTATACAATACATGCGCTGACGACGCTCTGAACTAGCTTGGTAAGGTATAATTAATGCAAATGGACACAAACAAGGTTCCAACAATAAATCCTCAGCAGCGGCTACGCATTTGGTACGCCTTCATCGTCGTGGTATTCGCGGTGTTTGTCGTACGGCTCTTCTATTTACAAATAATCCGTCATGAGCATTATAAGCAAGCCGCCCAGAGCGACCAAATACGTGAATACGATGTGCAACCACGGCGGGGAACCATCTATGCGCAGTTAAACGGCAAATCGGTACCAATCGTTCTAAACCAGCGCCTGTACACCATATTTGCCGACCCGGGGCTCATCAAGGACCCCGCGAGAACATCAACAGCAGTCGCATCGCTACTCAATGAACCCGCCGACAAAGTAGCATCGCTATTGAAAACAGAAAATACTCATTACGTTATCCTCCAAAAACGTGTGTCGCCTCAAGTCAATGACAAACTACTAGCTTTGAAATATCCCGGCATCGCTTCGCAAGAGACAAATTACCGAGTATACCCACAGGGTTCAATAGCTGCTCAAGTGTTGGGCTTTGTCAACGACAACGGGGAAGGTGAATATGGGTTGGAACAAGCTCTTGATGTTGAGCTAGCCGGTCAAAAGGGTCGCCTCAAAGCAGTGACAGATGTACATGGTGTGCCCCTGGCGGCTAACACAAACAATTTGCTCGTACAGCCGAAGGCAGGTGATGACGTTGCCCTGACCCTTGATCTTGGTATGCAGGCGCAGGTCGAACAAATCGTACAGCGGGCGCAGCAGAAGTTCCACAGCAAAAACGTCAGTGCCATTGTCCTCGATACGCGTACTGGCGCCATTAAGGCGATGGCGAATTATCCGACGTACGATCCGAGTAACTATCAACAGGTAGATAATGCGGCCTTATTTCAGAACTATGCCGTCAGCAATCCCATCGAGCCGGGGTCAATCACGAAGGTGCTTACTATAGCTGACGCACTCAATAACGGTATCATTACGCCCGACACCAGCTATATCGATCCGGGGCAATGGACAATCGATGGCGGGAGAATACTTAACGTTGCAGAGGGTGAAGGCAGGGGGCGTCAGGATATACGAAGCCTGCTCAATCTGTCCCTGAACACTGGTGCGACCTGGGCACTTATGCAAATGGGGGGTGGTAATATAAACCTGCGGGGCAGACAGATGCTCTATGATTATTTTGTCCACCACTACCAACTGAGCAAAAAAACGGGCATAGAACAGGGTTACGAACCCACCGGTTATGTGCCAGAGCCGCAAGACAACGGGGCTGGTATAAACCTTACATATGCCAACATGTCATTCGGTCAGGCGTATTCGGCGACGGCCCTCCAGATGATCGCTGCCTTGAGTGCAATAGTAAATGGAGGGACGTACTATCAACCGCATCTGGTAGCGTCAACAACCACTACTGATGGTGTTACGACTGTCCAGAAGCCGAAGATCGTGAAGAGTGATGTTGTTTCCACCAAAACAAGTTCCGAAATGCGTAGCTTGCTCGAGTATGTCGTACGTGAACACGTCTTGGAAGGTTTCCCGTACATGAGGTTTGATTCCCGGTACTCAGTGGGCGGCAAGACGGGTACGGCCCAGATCGCCAACCTGAACACACACCTTTATCGAACAGACGCGTATGACGGGACATACATGGGTTACGTCGGTGGAGATACGCCTCAGTATGCGATTATCGTGTATAACATTGAGCCACACGGCTATGGTGGCTTCGCCGGCTCGCAAACGGGCCAGCCGATTTTTGCCGATATCGCCCATATGCTCATTGATAATTACGGGGTGACGCCTAAGACGCACTAGCGTATAATAAAGGACACTAGTAAAGGAAAAAAGCAAACATGCAACACGCACAAACAATAACAATCGCGCTTCAAGGCTCGTCACTACTAAAGCTGGTTTTATTGGGCATGAGTGGCTTTCTATTCTCGATGCTGCTGACACCGCTGTATACAACTCTAGCGTACCGATGGCGGCTCTGGAAGAAGCCTCGGACCGAAACAGTGACAGGGTCGAAAGCAACTGAGTTCATGAAGCTCCACGCAGCCAAACATGAGCGTCATATACCGACCATGGCGGGAGCGATATTCATTGTTTCAGTTGCGATTATCACGCTTGCGCTGAATCGGAGCAGAGCAGAGACCTGGCTGCCGGTTGCGGCCTTCGTCGGTGCCGCCGCAGTTGGTCTTATCGATGACATCATCAACATCAAGGGTGACGGTACTGGTAAGGCCGGTCTGCCATCGAGACTTAAATTACTGCTAATCACGCTCGTAGCTGCGGTCGGAGGATGGTTTTTCTACTATAAACTTGGCTTCGATAGTATGCAGCTGCCCGGTTTTGGCCAAGCATCACTTCAACTTGGCTGGTTTATCATCCCACTGTTTATGCTCGTCGTTGTTTCCACCGCCAACGCAGTAAATATCAGTGATGGACTAGACGGATTAGCTGGTGGACTGACGACCATCGCGTTTGCGACGTATACGATTATCGCGGTACTCGAGCATAAGTATGGTATCGCCGGGTTCTGTGCCACCATAGTTGGCGCGCTGCTGAGCTACACGTGGTTCAATATTTTCCCAGCTCGATTTTTTATGGGAGACGTCGGCTCCTTTGCTCTTGGTACCGTTCTCGGGGTAGTCGCAATGTATACAGATACGGTGTTATTGCTCCCAGTCATCGGCGCTGTGTTCGTGGCTGAAGCGGGGTCGGTCATATTGCAGCTTCTTTCCAAAAAGTTCCGCAATGGCAAAAAACTGTTCCGAATATCGCCGATTCATCATCACTTCGAAGCCGTAGGTTGGCCGGAAGCTAAAGTCACTATGCGCTTTTGGGTACTCGGACAAGTCGCTGCACTACTAGGACTTGCCCTGTTCGTAATGGGTAGATACGTTTAGGTAGCAGCATGCTCCTTAAATGGAACACCAAATACATAAATAACTGTATGGTACATCATTTTGCAAACACCAGAATAGCACAGGAGACAGCGTATGTATCCGCGTAGCATCAATAGGACCCAGCGCCAGAAATCCGATATACCCATGGGTTCTGACGTGCTTCGCAGACACCGACCAGATTACTGGCTGCTTGTTATTGTTGCATTTCTCCTGGCGATTGGCCTGATCGTCGTGTATTCCATAAGCCCGGCGCTCAATGCATCATACAGTGGGGGTGGTAATCTCGTTACCCGTCAGATTGTCGCCATACTTCTTAGCATCGTCGCTTTTATTGTAACTGCGCGAATTCCTCTTCGGCAATGGCGTGCCTGGCAATGGCCACTGCTCAGCTTGGCGGTAATAGGAACCCTCATCGCACTCGTAACGCCTGTGGTACCACAGTACCCAGCGCATCGATGGATACGTCTCGGCGGGCTTTCGCTACAATCTGTTGAGGCACTCAAGTTCGCTTTAGTTATTAGTGTGGGTGCATTTCTCGCAGCCCGAGTGAAAGACGAAACGGTAGCAGATTATCGCCGCACTTTACGCCCGCTAGCCATTGCGCTTGCCGCCATTGGAATCGTGGTGGCATTTATTCAGAGTGACCTTGGTTCAACGGGCGTGATAATTGCCATGATTGCGGTAATGGCATTCGTATCAGGGATGCCGATGAAACGCATCATAATCATTGGTCTGATTGTTATATTCGGCACGTTCATCGCTGTGTCATCGACACCTTACAGACGAGCGCGCTTGGAGACATACCTTCACCCGGAAAGTAATTGTCTGACGACGAGTTATCAAGCATGTCAGGCACTGATTGCGGTCGGCTCAGGTGGTATGGTTGGTCTGGGACTTGGCAAAGGCGTACAGGCTTATGGGTATCTGCCTGAGGCCCAGAATGACTCTATATTTGCGATATATGCTGAAAAATTTGGTTTCATCGGCTCAACGCTGCTTGTCGGGTTATTCGGACTGCTTTTTGCACGACTCAGGGTTATTGCAGAGCGGGCACCCGATATGTTTAGCAGACTTATCGTGACGGGGGTGCTGGTGTGGCTGAGCACACAGGCGATTATCAATATTGGTGCTATGATAGGATTGTTACCACTGAAGGGTATAACACTGCCTCTTGTAAGCTATGGCGGTACGAGCGTGCTCTTCGTGGGAGCAGCGCTCGGCTTGGTATTTCAGGTATCGCACTACACGAGTTTCAAGTCACGCAAACCAATAGAAAGACAAGGTAATACACATGAAAATAGTAATGACAGGCGGCGGGTCCGGAGGACACATCACTCCGATCTTAGCGGTCGCCCATGAAATAAAACGGCAATCAGCCGAACATACCATCATGTACGTTGGTCAGAAGGGTGATCAACTGCTTGATGTGCCTAAGGCGAACCCAAGTATAGATGAGGTCTATACTGTCTCAGCCGGTAAGTTACGCCGCTACGCGAATGAGGGATGGCGACAATTGCTTGATGTGCGGTCACAGCTGCTCAACCTTCGCGATATGTTCCGTACCTTTAGCGGTTTTGTGCAGGCAGTACGTTTACTCCGTCGTTTGCGACCGGACGTTGTGTTCTGTAAGGGTGGGTTTGTCGGAGTCCCGGTGGGTCTAGCAGCTGCAATTCTGCGGATACCTTATGTGACACATGATTCTGATGTCACTCCCGGGCTGGCAAATCGTATAATTGCGCCCTGGGCTGCGCGCCATGCTGTTGCTATGGCTGTTTCGGACTATCCGTACCCGCCAGATAAAACGGTTACCGTCGGGGTGCCTATTGCAGCCGAGTACAAAATAGTGAGCAGACATGAATTGGAGTATTTCCGTGCATTGCTAGGTCTGGAAGAATTTTCGCAAATAGTGCTAGTGACGGGTGGTGGAAATGGCGCACGGGTATTAAACCAAGCGGTCGTTGCAAACGCACGGCACTTACTGAGGTCATTTCCTGATCTGCTAATTATGCATGTGGCCGGCAGAAGATTAGAGGACGAAACAGATAGTGCCTACGACGAACTAGAGCTCGGCGGCGCACGTAAGCGGGTTCGGGTGTACGGTTTTCTAACCGACATATATAAATATAGTGGCGCGGCGGATGTTATCGTGGCGCGGGGCGGAGCTACGAACCTCGCGGAGTTTGCGGCACAGGCGAAAGCGTGCCTGCTTGTGCCTTCCAAACAACTCTCATGGAACGTCAAAAATAGCACTGTCTTGCACGAAAAAGGTGCGGTTGAGTTACTCGATGAGAATCAAATAGAACAACCTGAGCGGCTCGGTCGGACTATTGGCAGGTTGTTGTCTAGCACTGAACATCGGTTGAAGTTGGGGCGTGCTCTAGCTACCATCGCGCACCCTGATGCTACCAAGGATTTGGCAGCATTAATTTTGGGGCAGGGGAAAGTAGCGTAAATATGAGGTTCCGGAGACGCCAGAAGCAAACGTATACGGGCAGAAACAGACTTCAATCAAGTGCTTCTTCCTCGCGACCAGCGTTTTCGTATTATACGAATGCAGTTTCGAATAAAGTGGTTGAAAGAGCAGGAGAGGGGCGGTCACATAGCCTTCTGAACTCCTCTCGCCCTGCGCCTCGCCAGAAAACTCGTGTCTGGCTGCGTTATAGTGTGCTTTGGACCTGTCTAATCGTCGCACTGTTGTGCCTTGGCAAAGTGCTCGTTTTAACGCCCTCAAGCCGAATCGTGTTCAGTGGTTCTGCAATCGGCGTAAACAATACGGCTAAGGCTACGTACACAAAGACAGCCGACGCATTGCTCCGCCAAGGATTGCTCAATATGACGAAAGTAACACTTGATACTAACGGTATCGCAAGCCAGATGAAGCAGAAATTTCCCGAACTTGAAAGTGTAGTTGTGACCGTCCCAATAGTCGGTAATCGTCCCGTCATATATGTTGCCCCTGCGCACCCGGTTCTGAAGCTCGAAACAGCCAGTGGCAGTTACGTCTTAAGTTCAAAAGGTTTCGCCTATCACGGCGATATGACGGACAAAGAAATCATCGCTCTACCACAACTCATTGATCTTTCGGGCGTTCGTCCCGATCCGGGCAAGCCTTTTCTCCCCCTGAGTACAGTTACGTTTGCACTCGCGGTGCAGTATCAGCTTTCAAAAGCAAGCATAGCCGTAGACGCCCTAATGCTCCCGCAGGGCGCCCCTTTTGAGTTTGATGTGCGTCTGGTGGGCAAACCGTATATAATCAAGTTAAATTTGCAGGAAGACCCTGTTGTACAGAGCGGGGCAGTAGTGGCTGTCGTACAAAAACTTGGCGGTGCCTTGCCCGGTCAGTATATAGACGTACGGGTCCCCGGTCGAGCCTACTATAAGTAAATAGCGGGCCCCACAATTACTAGGTTTATCCCCCTATCGCTACCCTCCTGCAGTTCGTAATATGTTCGCACTCAGTAGAACAGTAAAGCAAAAAATATATAAGATACAAGTAAAGTAGGGGAAAGTCAAATATTTAAGGGCAGGGTGAAGAAAAAAGGGAAGTACATACAAATAAGTGAAAAGCGTTAAAAAGCAAATGTTTTCACGGGTGTTGCTGTGGATAAGTCAAATAAACATACAAAACTAGCGTTCTGTCAAAAAAGCAAACACTAGGCACTTTCGAGGCTCCGGCAGTTGATGGTTGAACGGATACATAGAGGCGCGCACGTGTGAGGAGGATTTGAAGATTAAAAGTTGAAAAGTATGGGCATAGCCCTCGGAACTCCCCTGTAGCGGGGGTATCAGTAATCAACTATAAGCAAGATAACCATGTCGCAAAATATACATTGTGCGACATATAATCTATGTTTGTTTTTATACCCTGCACTCACCGGTTTCTATTCTAAAAATTCTGATTGTCCTTAAGTACAAACATTTTTTTGTAATCCACTGCCCGCTCACGTGTCTCAGTGAAAACATCTTCATATAAACTGACCTTTCTACTTTGTATGGATTTATGACTTTGTTCGTTTTTTATTCAGTAATTTCCAAAACTGCGAATAGCTCTCTGTTCGCAAAACGTTCACTTACTTTTCTTCAAGTTGCAGTATCCCATCGATGAAGTGCCCGAGTGGTTCTGCGAGCCGTTTTGCTCGGTGTTGAAGCTGCTCAGCACGTTGTTCGGAAGTGAAGTTCAATACGATTGCCCGAAAGCCGTTTAAGGGTTTCTCGCTCAAGTCAACAGCTTCCGCGACCAAGAGTCCAACTAGGCCTCGAGCTACGAAAATGGATGAATCAAATAGGAACAGCGCGTCGGGACAGACAGCCTCGATGCTAATAATAGCCCTATCATCTTTCAGCAACTTGGTGTGCTCTTCTGGAATGTCTTTCTGAGCAAATCGCATTCTGTCTATATGGTTGACCCTGGTGTAGTAAGTTGAAATTTGTATATCGTTTGGTAAAAAGAGATATCTTGCATCATTTTGTTCGTCGGGTGTTCTCTCTGAGACGATAAGATCTCTGACCCTACGGTAAAGTACTTCAGGATTAACCAATCCGTATGGCGTGTCCATAACTGCTGTTATTCGCTGAGTTCGTAGGTGGCTTTGGCGACGCGCTTGAACTGCGGCTTGCTCTGCAAATTCAGGAGGATGGTTGTTTCCTTTACAAAACGGCTTTTCAGCACACGCTTGACGATTTCGTCGCGGTGTAGGGGCTCCCCTGCCTCGCGCAGGACGTCAGAGATGATATCAGCGACTGTGCCCTTGCTGTAGCCCCACTCCTTCAGAGCGTAGATGCCACGGCCAATCAGTACAAAGCGTTTGTCTTTGATGAGCTCGTTATGAATAGCCTGGGTCGTAACGTCTTTTCGCTTGAAGTCACTGGCCTTGATAGACTCGGCGATTTCGTTGAAGTGCATGTGTTTCTTGTTTTCGCTGAGGATGACGTAGATCTTGTCGCGGATGTTCTTGGGATTGACGGTAGGCCATTTGACGAGGCCCCAACGGCCATTCAGGGTGGCGAGCTGTTTGCTGATACTGGCGAGAGCTTTGGTGTAGCTTTCGCTCTGCATGCTTGCGAGCTTGGTCATATCTTTTATTTCGATTGGCTTGTCTGCCTTTTTGATGGCTTCGACGACGTCTGCAACTTCTTTTTTAATCTTGTCGCTGGTGTGTGCCTTACTATCCCCTGCTGCTTGGAAGTATGTGTCGTCTTCGCTTATGACGCTGATGTTCGGGCAAAGTTCAGTGATAAAGGCGATACGAGACTGGTCGGTCCGAGTATTTTCCGCAGTCAGTGTGGCCGAAAGTGCAGTAACGCGGGCGGTCTCCCCTACCTCGGTAAGAGTAGCGAGAAGTGTAGCTTCGACATTAGCGATGTGTGGCAATTCTGCCCCCATAGTACGGAGCTTTGTCATAACAGATTTTTCGAGTTGACGGACGCGCTCGCGGGTAATACCAAGGAGTTCTCCGATTTGCTCGAGAGTTTCCTTGCGGTCAAACAGCCCATAACGGCGAGCAATGATTTCACGCTCGCGTTCACGCTCAATACTATTCAATATGTCTTGAACAATCGTTTCAGTATTTAGTACAGCTGTTTTATCGGTCATAATTACCTCTACTATATAACTTTTAATTATTTAAGTCAACGACAAAATATGATAATCCCACTTTTTTGCCACTCATCTGATAATGTGCGTTCGTTCCCCTATTGTAGCACGAAAACTGCACTATTCGCCAGTACGTGTTGTAAAAAGGTATTAGTTAACCATTTGACTCAATGCAAAAAAATATCGTTGCTAGAAGACTTTGTTATTTGGATGATGATTTGCCGCGAAATGAACGTTTTTTCCCCGTTGGAGCCGACGCAAGAATCTTGAGTGCTGCTTCGTGAGTTAGCTTTGTAGGGTCGATTTTTTTGTCTATCTTAGCGTTTTTCTTGCCGTCCGTCACGTATGGCCCCCACCTGCCCTTCAAAACCTTGGTGCCATCACCGAAATCTGCGATGTTCTTCTCTGCCTCAGAGGTGAGTTTGGCTGCGTATAGCTCACGAGCGGTTGCCAGGTCTATATCGTGAGGGTCACGGGGCTTGATACTCACAAAGAGCTTACCCACTTGGATGTAGGGGCCAAAACGACCAATGTTAGTACGGATATCCTGTCCATCTTCGGTTTGTCCGACGAGCCGGGGCAGTTCAAAGGATTTTAGTGCTTGCTCAAGGGTTACGTTTTCGACTGTTGCGCCCTTCGGCATCGGCGCGAACGTCGGTTTTTCGGACGTATCTTCGGTATAACCAAGCTGCAGGAGCGGCCCGAAGCGTCCAAAACGAGCTGAGATTGGTTTGCTAGACTTCGGATCAATGCCCACTTCCCGCGCTTGTGCGACTGCGCTTCGCTCTATATCGCCTGATTGTTCAATCAATTTGTGGAATGGGCCGTAGAATTCGGCGAGCATTTTATTGCGCTCGAGTTTGTTTCTGGCGATATCATCAAAATGTTCCTCGACGCTTGCTGTAAAACCATAGTCAACGATTGGGTCGAAGTGCGTCGTAAGAAAGTCGGCGATGAGCTGACCACTTGGGGTTGGGACTAGTCTGCCCCTGTTTGCCCCGGTATTTTCCGTAACGATTGCTTTTTCGACGGTGCCTTGTTTCAGTGTCAGCTCCGTTAACTCGCGGGGCTCTCCTTCACTTTCACCCTTTTCGGCATAGCCACGAGCCTGCACGGTGCCGATGATGGTAGCGTAAGTGCTTGGCCGACCAATGCCGAGTTCCTCGAGCTTTTTCACTAAACTACCTTCGCTATAACGGGCTGGCGGTCTGGCAAAAACCTGGCGCGCTTGGGCTTGCTCAAGTGAAAGTTGGTCGCCGGCTGAAATCGTCGGTAGTATTGAATCCTCTTTGCTGCGGCCATACACTCGGAGGAAACCATCGAAGATAACAACTTCACCTTTTGCCTCGAATGCCGTCGCCCCAGACTCGGTGATAGCACTTTGGATATCAATGGTGATTGTCGTCTTTTCTAATTTGGCTGGTGCCATTTGGCTGGCGAGCGTGCGTCGCCGTATAAGCTCGTATAACTTCTGATCGTATGAATCGTTACTCGCAATCTCGAGGGCGATATTGGTCGGTCTGATGGCTTCGTGGGCTTCTTGGGCACTGGCAGATTTCGTTTTATGCTTTCGGACCTGAGAGTACTCTTTGCCAAACGTAGATGTTATAAAATCTGCCGCCGCGGCAATAGCCTGGCCACTCAGCGTGATGGAATCAGTACGCATGTAGGTGATTTTCCCGGCTTGATACAGCTTCTGAGCTGAAGACATGGTCGCCCGTGAACCAAAGCTAAGTTTAGCGTTCGCCTCTTGCTGCAGAGTACTGGTCGTGAATGGAGCTGCGGGGTTGCGAGTGCCGGGATTTTTTGTAATGTTTGATACTGCGAAGCCCGCCTTCGCCAAAGATGCTAAAAATTTCTGTGCCTCAAGCTCTGTGTCGAACCTCCGGGGCAATTCAGCCGTAAATGATTCGCTGTCGTGTGTGAACTCGGCCGTTAATTTGAACTGGTAGGAACTTTCAAATACCGTAATCTCACGCTCGCGTTCGACGAGTAGGCGAACAGCAGGACTCTGGACGCGCCCTGCGCTTTTGCCGCCCGGGACTTTTTGCCAGACGACCGGGCTGAGCTCAAACCCAACGATGCGATCAAGGATCTGACGGGCCTGTTGGGCCTGGACTAGGTGCATATCCACCGTCCTCGGCTGCTTAATCGCCTCTTCGATGGCTGGTTTGGTAATCTCATGGAATACGATGCGATTTGTCTTGGCGGTATCGAGACCAAGTACCTCACAAAGATGCCACGCGATGGCCTCTCCTTCGCGGTCTTCATCTGTTGCGAGCCAGACGGTTTTGGCGGTTTTGACAGCTTTTTTGAGCTCGGCTATGACCTTTTTCTTTTCGACATCTACCTCATATGTCGTCTTGAAATCATGTTCGACGTCTATAGGCGGGGTGCCATCTTTGGTTTTTTTGGCGATGGATCGAATATGCCCCACGCTCGATAACACCGTGAAATCCTTCCCGAGGTATTTCTCGATGGTTTTTGCCTTCGCTGGCGACTCTACTATAACGAGATTATTTGCCATGTTGTCTATATAAGTATACTTGTCGATTGATTTGGCACAAGGGGAAAGCCTACAGGATAGGAAGTTATTGCGCAAGTTTTACAGATAATTTTGTGCGAATTTGTAGCCTAGCCAGATGCCCGTGAGACTGCCTAAAGTACTGCCAAGTATGCTCCAGCCGCCCATCCAGTTGCCGTGGTCGGGCAAGGCGCCGAGCCAACTACCAAGTAAGCCGCCTACGGTGAGACCAATCCAGACCATTGACTTCATATATTTAGTTTAGCATAAGCGGCTAGCATATAGGGTGGCGGTCCGATGTCTAGGGCTCGTAAACACTGCACTAATGCATAGATATATCTTTTTGGCTTTCGCAACCAGATCCCCCGCCCCTTCCTAATTCGGTGTCCAATTATTATTGTCGATCGGATGGATTTTGCCGCTAGGCTCGAGCATTGTCAACGCCTGAGCGGATGTCTCATAAGGGCGTACGAGCCACTAGCTCGGCTTAGCACCAAGATAAAAGAGTTCATTGGGTGATGAAGGAATATCCTTGAGTCGAACTGGCCATCCTTCGCTATAAATTGTAATCTTCTTTACTTTCATACAAATCAATGAATAAGTATTGACATATAGACACTTTTTTGCTAAAATAACAAATCGTAAGTGGCTGTATGTCCACTTTTGTACCTTATATCCCCCATTCTAACATTATTGTTAGATTGTTTTAGAACGTGCCACTGTGGATCCCGTGACTTCACGGACCATAAGAACAGTTGTTACCCTCCACTTTTCTTCTTTGGCAAGGCCGCTTTAGCGGCCAGGCGTTCTAAAACAAACTAACCCCTTTAACTAGGACCCAACGTTTGCGTGCAAAGGTTGGACCCCAAGAGGTTTTAGTGAGTCTGAACGATTACTTGACCGTTCGCGGTAGGTAGGCACGGCGCTGCTGATTTCATAGGCGTTCCGATGTCTCGCTCTCTAGGGTGGGTTGAAGGGTGGAGGGAGACCAGCTTTGGCTGGTCTCCATAAATAGGTCGTCGAGCGGTGCCCACCCCCTCTCGGCGACCTATTTATGTTTAGGAGAGACGTGTCTTAGGCATATGCTGTGGCCACGGAACTATCAGACTATAAACCGAGTTCATAATCTGACAGATTCCTCTGAGAATCGCTCCCAACGGTCCTCACCATTGGATTTATTATGTTAAGTTTACAAAAAAGAAGGGTCGATAGTATGGAGCTACACGAAGGCGCGCTTATCTTTGACAAAATAGATAAAATGCACGGGGTACGTTTTGATCAAGTGCCTGTAGAATTCATCGAATTAGTAATTGGCGAACTGCAGGATTTCTACGATGGACCGGTAAAAACAGATTTAGAATCTCAAAAGGCTGAAATGTGTCGCCTACTTATTCAGAGAGGGGATGATCCAGAATGGGCAAGGGATTATGTTGAAAGCCGGGTAATTACTTCTAGCCAAGCGTTTCATGTGTATAGCCTCCTACACCAGCTCCATTTGATCGAGCAAGAGACAATACTCTAGATAAGTAATGATAACCAAGTTTTACACGTGCGCGTAAGTACGGAGTGTGCTCCTATGGATAGTTTGAGGAGAATGACGCATATGATTCGAAGGGAGAATATGCGTTTGGGCGGCGTGGAGTAAAGGGCTAGGATTCATTCAGTAGGGTTTATGCGGTTTTCTAGCTCAGCATAAACACCCTATCGGAATGACTGAAATATTATTATAAAAAACTGCGGGTTTCGGTGTTGACGGGAGAGCCATAGGCGTATTCGCTGAGGAGCGAACTGACCTCTCGAATAAGCTTCGGTATGTCTGCCTGCTCCGTTTCAGTGAATTTCTGCAGGACAAAACCAGCTGAATTTATTTTGTTAGGCGTCTTTGGCCCGATGCCGACTCGGACGCGGCCGTAGCCTTCATCAAGATGCTTAGTGACCGATTTGACACCATTGTGCCCTGCACTACTGCCACCGAGGCGCATACGAATTTGGCCGAAGTCGACATCTAACTCGTCGTGGATTACGATGACATCGCTGAGTGGAATCTTATAAAAGTGCATGACAGCCTGTGCCGCTTCGCCACTGAGGTTCATAAATGTCTGAGGTTTGCAGAGGATGACACGGGTTTGGTCGAACGTTTTAGACGTGATGATGGCTTTGAAATCGGCTTTCTTGACCCACAAGTCGAACTCATTCTTCTTAGCAAAAGCATCGAGACATGCAAAGCCGACGTTGTGGCGCGTGCCGTCGTATTCTTCACCAGGGTTTCCGAGGCCTATGATTAGCAACGTCTTATTCATGCCGTACGAGGAAAACCTAATATTACTGCCGAACTCTGGGCGGTTGACGAAGAGTCCCATTAGTCATTACCTCCTGTAACTCCAGTCAGCATGTAGCAAGTGGCAGGTAGCGAGGGGTTTAGAAACATGTATCCATACTACATGTTATTTACTATCTACGACAACTACTTCTTACTGCGAGCTTTATTCTTGACGATTTTACGCTGTGTGGTTGTGCGCTCTGGTTTGGTTGGGCTATTTCCGTGTTTATGGCGCCCCTCTTTCTCGATGAACCACAACTGTACGGCCGTCCCCTCGAAATTATAGCTAGCACGTAGCTCCCTTTCCATAAAACGTCGGTAACTCCAGTGCAGAAACTTCGTGTGCGCCCCGAAAACTTTGAAGGCAGGAATGGGGTTATCATCCTCTTGGATCATATAGTTGAGCTTTGGAGCGCGGTTTTTGAGCCCAGCTGGCGGGTGTTTGGCAATGACGCCACCGAGCCAGGTATTCAATGCGCGCGTCGAGATTCGTGTCTGGCGATTTTGTACGATTTGCAGCACGAGGTCAAAAATCTTGGTGACATTCTGCCCAGTGACAGAACTAGTAAAAATAAGTGGTGCCCAGGCAACGAAATCAAACGTGTTTGCGATTTGCGGCGCCAAATCATCACGGGTGTAGGCATCTTTGCCCTCGACACTGTCCCATTTGCTGACGACGAGTATGAGCCCCTTGCCAGCGTCCTCAATCATGCCGGCGATTTTCTGGTCTAGTCCAGTATTGAGCTCATTCACATCCATGAGGAGCAGACAGACATCGGCTTGTTCGATGGCGGCAAGGCTACGTATGACGCTGAAGTGCTCGATACCGACGCCGATTTTGCCGGGGCGACGGATGCCGGCAGTGTCCATAAGCTCAATCTCTTGTCCACCGTAACGAATGATGGCACGATTGATATCCCGCGTAGTGCCCGCCCTGTCGGCGACTATTGCCTGCTGTTTTTTGGCGAGTGTATTGAAGAGTGCGCTCTTGCCGACGTTTGGCCGGCCGAGCAGCGCTATACGGATGCGATTATCGTCTTCAGGCACGGTGAGTTTAGGAATTTGTAGGATGAGGCTATCAAGGAGCTCAGCGACACCCCTGCCCTGTGTCGTGCTGGTCGGGAAGATAGCCTTGATGCCCAGTCGGTTGAAGCCCTCTAGGTCACCACTACGGGCCCTGTCGACTTTGTTTAGTACTAGGACAACCGGCTTGCCGCTCTTCAGAGCAGTCTTCGCTACCCGGCGGTCTTCTTCGGTGATAGCCACATTTGCCTCGACGAGCACCCAGATGATGTCGGCGCTATCGGTTGCCTGGGTAATTTGTTCTTGTATCGTGAATTCAAAGTCATCCTCTGCTGCTTTCATACCGGCGGTATCTACGAGCCAAAACTGGCTGCCCTGCCACTCTGCTTTCGCCGAGATGCTATCCCGTGTGGTACCGGCCTCTCGCGCTACGATAGCTTCGCGCCGATCGAGGATGGCATTAAACAGGCTACTCTTGCCCACATTGGCGCGGCCTACAATAGCCACAATCGGTAGTTGTTTACTCATTGCTAACAGTATAACAGAGGTGGCGCATATTGACAAATATAACCTATGGTTCTATTATTCTATGAAATATTGTTCCAAGAAAACGCTAGTCTTATCAATAGCTGGCTAGTAAGTGGAGCGGTTGAACTTCAGACTTTTCGCTGAGATATAACGTTACGTTTTCTACGAATGTGCTTTCGTGGGAACGACCCCATAGCCGCCATATAGTCGTGGTTATTACCTCACGATTTGCGCCTGTCTATTGATTTGTAATATATGTTACAATTTTCTGGCTTGAATTCTTAGCTCGTCGGGGCTATAACGGTATACATTAATAGGTAAAGGAGTATGTATGACCGCATTGTCTAGAGCACCGTGTGGCCCCGAAGCTTTACAACTGTTGGCTGATATGGGTGCGAAGGAGATGAAGCTTGAGATGGCCGAACGACCACCAAGAAGCGCAGTAGGAACCGTTACTAATATTCTGGGCGCAATGGTCGTAAGAACTATCGAGGTTTTAAATAATGTTTTGCCGTGTGAGCCGGAAGACTATTGGCTAGCGCATAGGTCGGCTGATTATGTCTCGGGGGATTTATCAGAAGAGCAGATGCTCGACTAATTGGAGCGTAATCCAGATAAGGCAACCTTACCTTCGTTGAGCTCGCCGAGGCTATAGCTGCCGAATTGAGTGCGGTGGAGGGTTTTGACGCTGTAGCCGAGAGCGGAGAGTGTGCGGCGGATTTGGCGGTTGCGGCCTTCGTGCATGGTGATTATAATCCTTCTTCGTTTCTAAAGAAGTGCTTGCCCTTCTTCGAATTCCGCCAGCGCCTTGCTCGCCACCAGCGTCGAGCGCATGGCTATCGATTTTCGATATCGAAAATCGACTTAGACCGTCTTCGAGGTTGATGCCGTGGTCACTTATCATCTGTTGATGTAGTGGCTCGAGTGGTTTGTCAAGTGTTACTTCATAGATTTTCGCTTTTTCGTAGCGTGGGTGTGTGAGCTGATTTGCGAACTCGCCGTCATCAGTAAGTAGTAGTAACCCCGAGGAGTCCTTGTCGAGTCGGCCGATGGGCTGCAAGCGTTGGTATTCGGCCGGTAGCAATTCGAAGATAGTGTGGCTACCCTGCCCATCCCTCGAACAGACATAGCCTACCGGCTTATTCAGCATTATTGTAGTGTGGCCTTGGCGCGGACTAATGAGTTCGCCGTCTAAACGTACCTCGTCTGTATCTGCTATATCTACACCCTGCTTCGGTGGGAGGCTATTGACTGTCACTCGACCATCATTAATGGCGGCGTCAGCGGCACGGCGACTTAGGACTGTGCTGGCGGCAATGAATTTATTTAACCTCATGAGAGAGATTGTATACGGTTTAACAGGTAGATACCATTACGTGTTTGCGGGGGTACTATCACGTACTTAGCAGCTACAGCGCTATTTTATTCGGGTCGAAACTGAGTGATGGTTTTTGAACCGGCTGTACAGTAGTGTCAGCTCTCGGTTGCGGCTGCCCGTCGATAACAGGAGTAGGCTCTACTGTTGGGGCAGCTGCTTGCTCTAGGGCTTCTTCTTTTGCGAACAGTTCGTTGATGTCTGGTTTAGCGCCAGCCTCACCGAGTGGTTGGATAACCTTTTTACCTGTGACGGTTACGTTGTCGTTATCTGTTGTTACTGGAGCTGCTTCGGCAGGAACTGCACTGGCTGCGTCTGGTTCTGGTTGAGTATCTTCGGCCACAGCAGGCGGAGTTACGGGCTCGGCGGGCGCGAAAGCTTTAGACTGAGCCGTGGACACCTCGTCTGGCTCTTGTCGCTCCGTCAGATCTTCTACGGCGTTAGCGAGCAAGGCGTCATTTGCGTTGGTATTTGCCTGTTCCTGTGTCTGGGCCGCCTCGACTACGGGTGTTGGGCTGCTCTCTGGGCTGGGCTGATTAGCAAATGACTCGATCTGGGATTGGACGGTTGCCTCTTCTGCCGCAATATCTTGCTGTTCTGTTGCATCACTGTCAGTTGCGGGGTCTGTTATGGTGCCGTCACTTGATGTGTCTATCGACGTAGCTGGTTCGGGTTGAACTTGGTCTGAGGGCATCCGTAGTGGGTCTGGGTCTGCTACGGATATACTCGCTGATTGTGCTGGATCTGTTGCCGCTGCTGTAATAGGGCTTGCGTCGGCTGTTGGCGCTGTCACTGTATCCGTGCTGCCGCTGCCGTCACTGCCTGTTGGGGTTGGTTCGATTGATGTGGGTTCTACAGGCGTAACAACTTGAGCCGGGGTCTCCTCTTCCGCTGCTGCGTCTTCCAATGTTGGTTGCACGGTATTGACGGGCGCTTCGAGTATGGGTTCGGTAGCAACGGGCGTTGGGGCTGGGTCAGCTGCTGCCACCGTTGTTACGGCTGCAGGTGCAGTAGCTCCTTCGCCCGACAGTAGCTCTTTGGCAGCAGTCACGATATCTTCGAGCGTGACTTGAGACTTGACGAGGTACTTATCGGCACCAAGGTTGTCGGCGCGACTGCGGTCCTCTGCCTGTCCAAGTGCAGTAAGCATGATAACTTTCGTGTTCTTTAGCTCGTCGGTATTTCGAAGAATATCAAGCATTTCGAAACCGCTGATACGTGGCATCATAACATCTGAGATGATGAGGTCCGGTTTATGCTGCTTTGCTAGTGACAGTGCCTCTTCCCCGTCTTGCGCTGCGATGATGTCGTAACCTTCCGCCGATAGGCGTGCTTGATAAATTTCCCGAAGGTTATTGTCGTCTTCGACCAGTAGTAGTTTTGCCACGTGAGGTGCCCTCGTTAGTTGTTATGTTTATATAAGGTAAGTATACCATGTATTTGCCTGGTATATCATGACGCAGGCGTGATTACAGACGCTGGAGCCACGCTTTGAGAAGCTGAGTTTGAATCAGCAGCCAAGAGTTGCTCGGCTTTTTGGGTGGAAATACGGGGTAGATTTATGTAGAAGGTACTCCCTTTATTTAGCTCACTCTCTACCCAAATGCGGCCTTGGTACAGCTCAATAATTTTACGGCTAATGAACAGCCCCAACCCAGTTCCACCGACCGTACGTGTAGCGCTACTATCGACCCTGTAAAATTTTTGAAACAGATGGGGGATATCTTCGGGGGGAATGCCCGCCCCTGTGTCTTTGACATATACCTGCACAACATCGTTGTTACCCGTCAAACCTAAGCTAACCTTGCCCTCCGCAGTGTATTTACAGGCATTGTCAAAGAGGTTTGTGACGACTTCACGTACCCGATCAGGGTCTGCCACGACATAGTAAAGCGGTCGAATGACCTTGTTGCCTTCTACGGTTTTATGGATACTCGTATCTGTTATCTCGCTATTGCCGAACACGAATTCGGTAAAGAGGTTTTTCTTTTCGGCGGAAAACCTGAGGTCGCTAGCGAGCTGCTCGACAAAAGCGCCCATTTCAACTACTTTCGGGTGGTCGGAGAGGCGGCCGTCCTCCGCCTTGGCACTAGTGAGTAGATCCTGGAATAGCTGTCCGAGGTGTTGGGTACTCAAGTGGGCTTTCTCAAGATAGTCGCGTGCTCGATTGTCGATAGTGGCAACCTTATCATTCAGCGCCAGGCTCAAGTAACCTTCTATAGCGGCGACAGGCGTACGCATCTCGTGGCTGGCGGTGCTGATGAACTCGGCTCGCTGGTTCTCTTCGGCACGCTCCTGGCTTACATCACGGAAAACACCGACCAGACCAGTTACTTTGCCTGCGGTGTCCACGAGCGGCGATACGCTGAAACTTGCCGCGATGGATTTATTGGATTTGCCAACGATACTGAGGTTGTTTTCGCGACATACCTTCCCAGTCGTCAGTGCCTTTAGAAATGGTGTCTGGGCTTCGTCTACCGTTTCACCCTTTGCGTTCGTGAATCGAAACAAAGAGTGCCAGTCTAGCCCCTCTGCCTCTTCCTTCTGCCAGCCGGTTATATTGCCGGCTGCAGGGTTAAAGTGGCGCACGACCTGCTCTTCGTCGATAAGTACGACCCCGTCATCAATCGCAGTGAGGATGATATTGGAGATTGTTTTCTCGTCTCGTAGAGAGCCAACGACCGGTCTCTGTTGAGCCGCCTGAACGCCTTTATGGCGTTGTTTTCTCACAATAATAAACACCACACCGAGTAGTGCTAATAAAACTGTTGTCCCACCGCTGATTATCAAATATTGCTGCATAGTGCTAATGGCTACCTATTAGTATCTGTTGTTTAGGGTAAATTTGCAACTTATCAACCACGATAACGTCATCGAAGATGGGTTGAGCACTGGTGCGGTGGCTATATATAGAGCGACCACATAAAAAGCCCTACCTTCGGCAGAGCTGTTTATGTGGTGACCCCGGCGGGATTCGAACCCGCGATCTTTTGGATGAGAACCAAATATCCTAACCACTAGACGACGGGGCCGGACACTACGCTCATGTAATAATTGACAATTTTCAACTATCAAAATAGAGCTACAACAGGGTATCACATCTGTTAGGCGTTGTCTATATTACTTGTGATACGGCAGGTGGACGTTGATAGTGCTGGCACGGTAAAGCGCCTCGAGTGTCACGACCATGGCTAGGTCATGCGGCAGCGTGAGCTGGCCGAGTGACCACTGGTGGTCCGCAGCTTGTCTGACAGTCTCCGGGAGGCCCTCGGGACCACCTAGCAGGAAGCTGACCTCCCTGCTATCGAGCTCACGTTTCTCAAGAAATACAGCTAACTGCTCGCTCGTGTATTCCCTGCCTACTATCTCGAGGACGACAAGCGTTGTCCCCCTAGTAGCATCTAGAATCTTGTGGGTATCGTAGGCGAACTTATCAGCTATATGAGTCGTGCGCACCTGATGCAACCGCTTTAGACGTATCAGGTATTCATCCCACCCCTGTATGGCGTAGGTCAATTTTGGCTTGCCGATGGTGACGAGATGTATTTTCATAGGTGGATAACTCCTAAGTTATGCACAACCGTTATGACATCTGTGGATAAGTGCTTATGCACAGCCCTAGCTACCCCCGGCAGAGCCTCGCGGGCGTAGTCGTCTACCACGATAACCCCTCCTCTTTGCATCCGTGGCAGCACCAGACGCAGCGAATCGTGGATACTAGAGTGAAAATCGCCGTCGAGGAATGCAAACGCTACTTTAGTTGGAATATCAGCTTCTTGCAGATCCGAGAACCATCCCTTATGTACGACGGGTAGTCTCAGGTGTGCTTTCTGGAATTCATGCAGGAATTGCTTTTTGCTGACAGCCAGCTCGCCGGCGATGAATTGCTCTCCTGCTCCCGATGCATCTTCGGTAGTTTTCGGAGGCAAGCCCTCAAACGAATCGTAGACATGAAACGTTCGCATAGATTCAGTCTGGTCGAGCAAACGACGGATAAACAGGCTGGTTGTACCGATGTAGCAGCCAAACTCAACAATCGCTCCATCGACGTTGCGATAAAGAACACTGCTAAGCTCGCGTAGTATGATTTCGACCTGTGGCTTCGAAACCTGATCGGAGATGAGCGAGTGGGCTGACAACAGCTGTGCTACAGGGTCTGCCATAGGTGGTCGAAAAGCTCCTTTTGCAGGCTTGCTACGCCTTCATTGTCGACGACAGTGCCCGACAACACGTTGGTTTCACTCATAGATATGAAAGCCGTCTTGTCGCCGTAGATGATGGTGTAACAGTTTGGGCCGGTGTCCCTAGTAGCGGGCAACCATTTGCGCTCAGACAGATTATCGCGTACTCCACCGGTGCCGACAGCAATAACGCGGACTTTAATTTTTTCGTCGATGCGTCGTTGTGTAAAGTTGGAAAAGTTTTGGTATAAGTATTGGCGAAGTCGCTTGGTAGATATTACACGGTATGGTCTGCTACGCAGTGCACTGCAGGTGGCTATAACGTCGCGTAAGATGGCTGCGACACCCTCGTTATCTTCGTAAAATGTGGCGAAGGGTACTATTTCGTTTGGCTTAGTGAGTTTGACGAGTGTGGCAATGTAGCTGTTAGCAAGCTGTTCGGCGGCCTGGGCCTTATGCTGCCGTTCCTTCAGGAGCTCGATAATCGCCTTGGGGTCGCTGGCCATGTAACGGCGCTGCTTGCCTACCTCAATCGAGCCGACGAGGCCGGCATCCACTAATTTTTTTATTGACTCGTAGACGGATCCGCGGTTAACATCCGTTAGATCAGCTAGTTTGCGGAGCGATGTCTGTGGGCTTGCAACTAAGGCTTCGTAAACTCGTTTGTCACGAGTTTCCAGACCAATATCACTAAAATTAAAACTTTGCGGCATAGTTCACAGATTATAACACGATAAACGGTGTCAAAATAATGTTGCCACGTAGTCTAGGCTTGTCGCTGTGTTAGGGGTACTATACGGTTTACGTTTCATGCAAAGAAAGATATATGACTATGACACACTTTGATTCACGACCTGAACAAATACCGGTAATCGATGTTTCAAGAAGCCCATATGACACCTATACGGTTTTCACATTGCCTTCGTCACATGCCGAAGCAGCCACGTCAATCGTCGAGATACTTAAGAAAAGAGGCTATATGGTTCGTCTCTTAACAGGTAGAGACAATCCAGACAATGCCGACTACCTCTTCGGTGCGTTGCCCCACCCCGACGCCGCTACACTCGAATTACTGAGCCGTGAGACAGAACTACCGATTCGGACTTCCGAACAGCGCGCTAAGGCAATCGGTGACGTAGCACTTAGTGTATTAGCTTAGCGCTTGGCAACTCGTCCCAACTGCTGGTGTAGCGGGGACTGCTCAAATGCCTGCGGGGTTTCCAGGAGTCGCTGAGGTTTTCGGCGGCATAGTGCAAACTCCCCTGGCCGTGTTTAGCATTGATCGCATCTACCGCCAGCATTCGGTGCTGACTACGCTGGTCGGTTGCAAGGTTCACTGCCCCTAAGAGGTCCGTCTGGAGCGAGTGGGCCGGTACGAGGTCGTAGAGCAGCACCTCGGCTTTATGATACGTTAGTTGCTGGTTGAAATTTTGGGCAAGGGCCCTAGCAAGTTGGCTGCCGATGATTCCGGTATCGGCGGTAGGCGTATAAAAGCGAACAGTCTCAAATAGGTGGGTGTAACCGGGCTTGAAGCGGTTGGTGCGCAGCATGACCGTGGCATGGCTGGCGAGCTGGTCCTCGCGGCGGAGCTCTCTGGCCGCTCTGCTGGCGAGTGTCATCAGGGCTGCCTCGATAGTATGGAAATCGCTCGTGTCAGTGCCGAATTGCCTACCCCGCGCAATCATCTGCTGTGGTTTAGTGCGAAGCTGCAGTGGTAGGCAGATGGTGCCATCCAGCTCGTATACCATGTGGCGACCGTGTATGCCCATGAGCTGCTGGGCGTGACGCGGGCGCATGTGTGCAAGGTCGTACGCGGTCAAGACGCCTTCGGTGCAGAGTTTGGGCGCCAAGCGCCAGCCGACGCCCCAGACGTCTTGTATGGGCGTCTGAGAGAGTGCCTGGGCCGTGGCGGCGGTTCGTGCGTAGTCATTCGGGTCTAGGTGATGGGCGCCTTTGAACTCGAGCTGTTTTTTGGCGCGGTCGGTGGCGATTTTGCAGAGGGTTTTGGTAGGTGCGATGCCAATACTGACGGGTATGCCGACAGCCCGCAATATGGTGCTGCGCACCGCCCTGCCCCAGGCTTCGTAGTCGGGTATGTCGAGTTCCGATAGGTCGAGGAATGATTCGTCGACGCTGTAGATTTCGATACGTGGCGTGATGCTGGCGATAAGGGAGCTGATGCGCTCGCTGATATCGCCGTAAAGCTCAAAGTTGGCCGAGAACGCGACGACACCGTACTGCTTGAACGCATCGCGATACTTGAAGATAGGAGCACTCATGGGGATACCGAGAGCTTTGGCTTCATTGCTGCGCGAGACGGCGCAGCCGTCATTGCTGCTGAGCACGACGACCGGTCTGCCCTCGAGGTCGGGGCGAAAGAGGCGTTCGCAACTGACGAAGAAGTTGTTGGAGTCTATGAGGGCAAACACGAGGCCTCCTTTTTCTATTTTCGTTAAATTTATATAATTTCACTATTGCCGTCGAGCCCAAGCGCTATGCGCGAGCGGTGGGCGGTAGCCTACCAGGGGAAGAAAAGGCTGCTCGCGAGCGAAGTGATATGAGCACTTTTTTTTGGGCTGGCCCCTACTCAGTTAATATTGTTTCTTCCCTAGTACTGATGGATGATGGAGGTTATGACTCCCCAGATATTCTGGCGGTTGGCCTCCTGCCAGTGGCCGAGGTATAGGCCGCCCGCTTCATCCCACCAGATGATTGTCGCACCCTGCCGCGGCGTGAGTGAGCGGTCGATGATGGCGATATCGCCATCAAACACGCCCAGCCGATGCCAGCTATGCCCACGGACACGGAAAAAATAAGTGCTGATTGGGTGTTTGATGAGCAGACCGTCAAGGCTGAGCGGTGCACGGCCACGCTCGGCGGCAGCATTCGGGAAGCCTTTATGCGTGGCGACCGTCGTACCAGTTTCGAGTGCTGCCCCATCGAGTAAGTTCAGTTCGTCCATCGCAGAATTCCTTTCGGCTGATTCGGAGTTGCCTGCTCGGGCTGAAACATATCGGCGATAATCCGTCGTGGCCTCGGTGTGATATCAAACGGTGTACAGAGCTTCATGGCGCGAGCACCAGGAAAGTAGCGCTGAATTTGGGCGATATCTTCAGTGAGATAATGACGGCGTCTCATATATGTGCTCCCCCTGACCGTAAACCGAGCAGCGTCCAGTGTTCGCCGTCTTGGCGCAGGCGGTAGGTCTGGCCATCATCGGCACTCATATCGAAAAGCCGGATGGCTTCGGCACCGCGCTGTACGAGATAGCGCAGGCCACTTGCAAACGTGACGGCCTGGCCGCCGTACTCAATCTGGCGGGGAAAGGTTCGCATGCTCGCCCCTGTGAAATAGTAGGCATTTACGTTTACTTCAGAATTAATACTGTATGTCATGATATGCACTCTCCCTCTAGTATTTATAAGAACGACAAAAAGCCGATAACATCTTATGAAGTTGTTTCGGCAACGGGTTTTGTCTCTTTCTGGTAAGAGTGAGGTGCCTGTCACTTCAGCGACCGTTTCACGCTGGGTGGGAGTAAGGAACCTGTTTGTACTAGATGGGCATCGCAGGGGCCGGAGCATACGAGCCAAGGGTGAAAAAGTCTGTGAAGTGAATATGTGGAAATACCAAAGAAGCCCTCACATGGCTAATTTTCAGTATACGCTCTTGCTTATGCTTGCATAGTGTAATTTTGCCGACAAAGTCAGAGAGGCGAGAGGCCGTTACCTAGGGCTCGAGGCGGGCGATGAAGTCGACGAGCTGATGTGGAGTTATTGAAGCTTTTACGATGTAACCATCGGCTTGCTGCTCTATATCGGCACGAACGTCATCGCGCTGCTCTAGGTTTGTAGTGATGATAATCTTGGCGTGCATTCGGGGCGTCTTCTTGGAGTCTCGTAGGGTGCGTAGTATCTCGATGCCAGTGATACTCGGCACCATCAGATCCAAGAGGATGATATCGTACGCATCCGCCTGTGCGGCAGCCAACCCCTGCCTACCATCGAGCTGGATATCGACGTCGTAGCCAGCTTTGGTAAGTGCGCGGGCATACAACTCGCCGATGAAGTGCTCGTCTTCGATGCAGAGTACTTTTTTGAGTTTGGGGCCCGGTTTGGTTACTGTTTCGTACATAAGTTCCTCTTAATCCCGGTAGAGTGAATGGTTTTTGATCCAACCATGCGCGCTCCTGGTTATTCCACTAGTATCGCCTGTTTTATGCATCTCCGCAAGCTTAGCGAAGGGCTGAATAGTAAAACTGAAGGTACTCCCCTGGTCTACCTTGCTGCGCACCCAAATGTTACCACTATGCGCCTGCACGATAGCGCGACTCAGATAAAGCCCGAGCCCGGTGCCGCCTATCTGAGCCCGATTGCGGTGGTTGCGATAGAATTTATCGAAAACATGCGGCAGTATTGACGCGTCGATACCCAGCCCGAAATCTTTGATGCTCGTTTCAATTAGGCCTTCACTGTTTAGTTGTGTGGTGAGGTATATCTCTTTCGTTCCCCTTGAGTACTTGATGGCATTATCTAGCAGGTTCGATACGACCTCATAAATGCTGTAGCGGTCTACGGCGACGGTAGGTAGATCGGTAGCGATATCCGTCTTGATGGTGATTCCCCTGACGCTGGCACGAAGGTTCAGATCCTTCAGTATCGCGCTCAGTACTTCATCCCATTTCTCTTCGTGGAGCTGTAGTGTGAGCTGGTCGTCTTCTATCTTTGCGACGTTTAAGATGTTGTCAACAAAGGCAGTGAGTTGCTGTGCCGAAGCGTCCATTTTCTGCATGAAGCCCTGCATTTCCGCGTTTAGGTTCGGTCCAAGCTCCTCATCGAATACTTCGATGTAACCGCGCAAGAGCGTCAGCGGAGTGCGAAGCTCGTGTACCGTGAGTGCGACGAAACTCATCGCCTGGTCGTCCTGGCTGTAGACATCAGAGTGATCAAACAAGACGATCATTAGCTCATACCCCATCGGGTTGGACTTGTTGTAGTGAGCGGCAAGGTCGAACTGCTTGGTATCCTTCTGTCCGGGTAGGCCTATGCGGACGCGTTCCCATTGCTGATTGGCTGTGACGGAGTGCAGCTTGACGGTCTTTAACCAGGCCTCAAGAGTCTGTTCATCAGGGAATGACATATCCATAGCGGAGTGAACGTTTTGACCGGTCAGCTCACTTGCCTCGAAACCAAGGTATTTCCCTGCCGCCTCATTGACGTAGACGATAGTATCATCCTTATCAAGGACGAGCAGTGGTAGTGGCAGTGAATTAGCCACAAAGTTTGCGTGGATGTCCCGAGCTTGTTTCGTGTGATGTGACTCAGTGCTTTCTGCAACACTTGCCAGCTGGTATACATTATTTGCGAGGGTGGAAATTAACTCACGACCGACACGGATATTCGCAAGGTCCGGTGCAGCTTGTTCTCCGCCGTTCGGGGCAACATGCTGGATGGCACGCCACAGGTTGTGAGTAGGGGCGACGCTTAACTTTGTGAGCAAATGAGACCACACGAGGGTGATGACGAACCCAGCGCCAAGTGCTGCCCCAAACAGAAACGGGCCATTCAGAAACAGGTCGGCTAGCCAATACAATCCCGCTAGCAGCGCGAGCTGCACGAGTAGCAGCAGTGTCACATAGCGACTGATTTGCCGGCGATATTTGGTGAAAAAGTCCATAGCTAGTTATTGGTACTTAACGAGGTTAGCTGCAGAGAGCGCGGTGAACCAGGTTTGACCGGCGTTCAGTGCAACTGGTTGATTGTCGCTGCCCGTCAAAGTGAGCGGCGCCTTTATGTCAGCCTTTGACCAGGTTGCTGCGGTGATAATGCCGTCTTGGAAGACGTAGGCTTGGCCGGAGCCAATGACATCGTATTGGCTATGGTGGTCGTCTGCTTCAAGGCCGTACTGCATGATGAGCGCGACGATAACCTTTGGTTGTATCTGGGTTTTGTTGCCGGCTGAGTCGACGGTCATATGCGTTGCTCCGCCCTCGCTCCGGGCGTAGCTGTCGGTCTTCGCATCGTATGCGTAGTGGTCGTTATATAGCGGCCCAGAGATGGCAAAGTCGATGCTTGAAGCGGTCGGTGCGGCGCTAGGAGTATCCCTTTTGCGCGTGAATGACGTATAGCTGGCCGTACTGTAACCTTTACTTGCCTCAAGTTCGTTTAGTTTCGATATGCTGGAGTAGACATTGTGCGGTGCGTAGCGGCTCGAAATACGGTGGTAGGCTGCAGCATTGGCGAATTGGTCGAGATTCTTGGTGCCCCACGCTGGGATATTGGCGAGTGCTTCGGGGCTGCCACCGACATGAGCCAGCGCACAGTCAAAACTCATACACCACTGGACATAGTACGGACGTGCGCTACGGACGGGACCGATGTAGTCCGGTTGGCTATCTTGGAAGAGTGCTAGGAACCGCGTGATGCCCCCCTCTGCGATGGCCTCAAAGACTATGCCTGCTTGGTTAAGCCCACTTTGCGGGCGGGCGTCAACACTGTTTTCTATCATCACACCGGTCACTGGGCGTTGATTGACAGCAGGGTCAACCTGCATACCAGTCAGATTACTGGCTACGGTTGTAATCGGCGGTACGTACTTGCCTCGCTTACTGACGAAGGTACCACCCATATCTTTCGGCTGGTTGAGATACGCAAATACGCTGCCACTGCCTATTAGGAGCATGACAATGACGGCTGAGATAATTGTCCATTTTCGGTTGAGCGGCCAGCGCCAACTTAAGAAAATGCTTTTTCCGGAAACTGCACTTGGTTTGGATACAGCTTCTTCCTTTATACCATCACCCTGCGGATCGTTCTGTGGCTCATCGATAGTTTCATCGGACGAAACAGCACTAAAAATCGGTGCAGCGGGCGTGAAGCCTGCGCCGTTTATAGCTGCCTTCACCGCTTCAGCGGCATCATGCTCAGCAGCGGCCGTTTCGAATTCCGGTAGCGGTTTGCGGTCATTTTTGATTGGTTCAATCACTTTCGGTTTCCTTCGTGAGGAACCAGGCCCACGAAAATCATCAATCATAAGCACTATTGTAGCAGAACAGCCAAAAATAGCATGCTGCTTATGCTTACCAAATGCACATTCGGGTCTATATTACGATCGACTAGTCGTGTAATCTAGTCGTGTAATCTCATTAGTGTACGGTCGCGACCGAGGAGCGCTAGCGTTTCGTTGAGCTGAGGGCTGAACGACGACCAGGTGGTATAGATACGGATGAGGCTGAAAAGTGTGCCTGGTTTCTGGCCGGTGGTTTCGAGGAGCATGTTCAGCGCACTTTGGATGGTTTCGGCACTCCAATCCTCGACCTTTTCAAGCGCATCATGTGAGGAATGGATTAGACTGCCGATTTCACTTGGTTCGAGTTTATTGAGCTGTTTATTCTCTGTTATGAGTGAGTGGTCTTCAATTGGTTCCTCAAAAAAGTAGCTGGTCAGCGCTGGCAAATCGCACAGTGTCTTCAGCCGTTCCTGAGCTAGAACGAGTACTTGCCTCCTGTAGCTTTCGTCTGACTTTTTGGCGCTCTCAGACCAGAAAAACTCGACTCGTTTGATGAGCTCATCGAGCGGTAGCTCACGGATGAAATGGCCATTGACCCAGAGTAGGCGCTTCTCGTCGAAGCGGGCGCCGCTGCGGCCAACTCTATCGAGGCTAAATTTAGCGATAAGCTCTTCCATCGTGAAAACTTCTTGCGTTGTGCCGTCATTCCAGCCAAGTGTGGCGATGAAACTGACAAGTGCCTCTGGCAGGTAACCATCGCGTACATAGTCGAGTACGTCTTTGGCGCCGTCGCGTTTGCCGAGCTTCTTGTTGCCCTGTTCGTTCATGATGTGCGGCATTGTCGCCATCATAGGGTGCTCGAGCTTGAGTGCTTCATAGAGATTGAGGTAGTTTGGCATGCTGCTTATGAACTCCTGGCCGCGGATGATGTGAGTGATCTCCATCTCTGCATCGTCGACGATGTGGGCGAAATTGTACGTTGGGTAGCCGTCGCTCTTCATGAGGATGAAATCGTCAACTACCTCTGGTCCGGTACTGAGGTTGCCCATGACTTCATCTTGCCACTGGTATGCTTTTGGATCGGATTTGAAACGAAGCGGCGTTGAGCCCTCCCAGACGGGCGGATCTTCGGGGCGGTGGTCTCGGTACAAGAATGCCTTTCTTGTAGCCTGTGCCTGCTCGCGGAAGGCTTGGACTTCCTGAGGGGTGTAGGGGTCGGCATAGGCTCTACCGGTGTCGATGAGCTGCTGTGCCCACTTCCTATATATGTTCAGCCGGTCTGACTGTTTGTACGGCGCAAAAGGGCCGCCGATATCCGGTCCTTCATCATATTTCAAACCAAGTGCCTTAAGGCTGGCAGCGAGGTGCTCCGACGAACCCTCCACCTCCCTATTCTTGTCGGTGTCCTCAAGCCGGAGTACGAACTGACCACCAGCCTGGCGTGCAACGAGCCAGGCAAAGAGTGCCGTGCGTATGCCGCCGACATGCAGGAACCCCGTAGGTGATGGTGCGAACCGTGTCCGAACTTTCTTCATAAGTGTAAGTATATAAGATTAGCTTTCGCAAAAGAAACGCTCATGCTTGCAAAAGCTCGTAGAACGCGCATCGGTCTAGCTGTTTTGGGCGAGGGATTCGAGCTGGGAGTCGCTTAGTGATTTAGTGCCACTGACTTGGTACCAGACGCCGTGTTTGACCCATGTGGCTTGGTTGCCAGAAAATCGATAGATTGTTCTGCCACCACCTGTGACGGTCGTGAAATTCGGGTCGCCACTGGCACTTACGGAGGAAACTTGCTGAATCATCTCTTGGCCGCTCCAGTTGGTAGACTGCTGAGAGAGTTGGTATTCTCCGGTGTTCGATTTGAGGCCTATGATACGCTTGCCGTCCTTAGCGGTGACGCCGTTATAGGCAAAGCCGCTGGCAGCGAAGTTCGGATTGGCGGTGGAAACGCCCGTTTGGAAACCGGCTACCCTCAGCTGTAACCCAGGAGAGTTTTGGTAGGCAGCAAAGCCGATGACTAGTAACAACGCGAGCGTACCCGCAGACATGCTCGCCACGTGCATACGAACCTTTTTTTTGAAGTGTGTTTTGCTGGTGGTGACATCGACGAAGTGAGTGGCATTTTCCATGGCGCGTTCGAATAATTCATCAAGACCATTTGAGGGTTTTGGCGCCGGTGCGGCGACCTCTTCTGGCTCTGGATCTTCTGGGGCGTTCTTTACAGGAACGTGTGCTGCTCGTATGGTAGCGGTGCTTTGACCGTAATGTTGGATGCTGGTGTGTTTTTCGGTCTGTTTTGCACGTTCCTGGCGAGAAGTATCAACACTTGAAACTGCGACTTTCTCCACGATAACATTAACGGCTTGTTTTGCTAGTGGCGCTTGTATGTTGAGCGCTTTTTTCAGACCTGGCGCAGGCTTCCTGACAGCCTTGCGCATCAGGGTTATCGATGGCTGCTGGGTTTGCCCGCGAGCATGTTTAGCAATGGCGTGTACGTGGATGCGTGAGCTTGTGGATGGAGTTTCAACATGAACGGGTTTTGAAACAACGGTTTTCGCGGCAGCTTTCTTAACCGTTGCTGTTTTTGCGACTGCTGCAGGCGGTCTGATGTCGCTAATCATGACGCCACTAATGGCGTCATATGTTTTGCCATTGAGCTGAACCGTTGCTGTTTTCATGATCGTTTTAATTGTTACGTATCCCGTTTGTACTTCTGCACTGTATGATACCGCCAATCCTCAGTAAACGCAAGCAGTACTACTACCGTTTCATCTGTCGATTACGTCCCGGCAATAGACTGGCGAGATCTACCGTGTCTTTTCCAGAGGCACTATCCCGCTACCCCAGTGTGGGGTATACTGAAGATGAAGTATATGGATTTTTTAGACCCCAAAAAAGAGCGCCGGACGCGCCTGACCCTTTTCATCGGCTATGCGCTGGTAGCTCTCGCTATCGGCATCGCGAGCCTCATACTGCTGTACTGGTCGTATGGTTATTCTGTCAATCGTGACGGCGACGTCGGACAGCGGGGGCTCCTGTTTGTTTCGAGCCAACCTTCTGGCGCCATCATGAGCTTGGATGGCAAAGACAGCAAGGCACGGACTAACGCCAAGTTGAACCTAAAATCTGGCTCCTATGCACTGCGACTCAGCCTTAAAGGCTACACCGATTGGAACCACCCAATAACGGTGCGGGGTGGTGACGTGCAGCGATTCGACTACCCCGAGCTTTTCCCAAGCTCCATGACGACGAGTAACGTGCAACAATTCGATTCGGCACCGCTCCTCATTTCACAGAGCCCCGACCATAGATGGATTATATGGATGGGTCAGTCAAAACCAGGCAGTTTCTACGTCTATGATATGAAGAACCCAAGCAAACCGGCGATGGTTGAAGCGACGATGCCGGTAGATGTGTACACGGCGAGCACGGGGGCTCAAAATTGGGCGATCGTATCGTGGTCCAGTGATAACCGCCACGTACTGCTAAAACATGGCTACACGACTGCCCTAGGTGCTGGGTCAGAATACATTCTTTTTGACCACGCGAAACCCGAAAGCAGCCAAAACCTTACCAGAGTGCTGGCCCTGCAACCAACCGATACACTTTCTCTATTCAACGAAAAGCCGGATCAGTTCTATGTCTACAATAGTGATACGAAAGTGCTGCGCTCGCTCACCGCAACTGCTCCACTCGAAATACAGATGGCAAACGTTCGTGCGTACAAGACTTATGCCGATAACACTGTTCTGTATGTGACGGACGTTCCTCCGGGTGGTAGTCAAACCGCCGGCATGGTCAGCGTGGTGCTCACGCAAGGCAGCCGAACGATCGTATTGCGCCAACTACCAGATACGACCACTCCATATTTACTTGACATCGCACAATACAGCTCTAGCTGGTATATTGTCGTTGGCTCCGGTTCCGAACACGGTGTCTATGTCTATAAAGATCCGCAGACCAGGACGAGTGGCGATGTTACGTCTCCGCCGGCACCTTGGCGCTTTTTAAGGGTTTCGAACCCAAGCTACGTGGCCTTTTCCGTAAATGCCCGCTTTATCCTGGCGGAGAATGGTCAAAACGTCGCAATCTATGATGCTGAAAACATCCAGACTTTCGTGCATTCACTTCCTCGCACGCTCGATTCGCCACAGACACATGTCAAATGGAAAGATGGTTATAGGATTAGTTATGTGAGTGGCGGCAAACTGGTCGTTTTGGAGTTCGACAATTACAACACGCACGTATTACAGGCTGCATCGCCTCTCTTCATCCCGATGTATTCCAGTGATAGCTCCTATGGATTTACAGCAGTTTCTCCTAACAATACATGGGGGCTGAGCAGTACACCGTACATCGTCAAGTAGGGCATTTGTACTGCGGCTAGAGCTGGCTAGCTGCTGCCCGAAATTGATCGCCAGATGCGCGTCCAGAGGGTTGGGCCATTACTCGTGATGGTAGCCGGCGTGTCGGTGGCCTGGGCTATGGCCGCGGTGTTCGTCGTGACGCTTGGGCTGATTTGCTCGCCCCAAACCACGAGTCGGTTTGTGCTAAACCCAGGCGGGTCGCAAGTAATGAGTACAGCGGTAGCCTGCTTGCCTTTGGTGTCATTAAGTACGCTGACTTGGGTCGGTGGGACGATTTCACGGGCGAATACCTGGTAGGCATACACCTTGCCCTGGTGGGTTATATAAAACACATCTCCGGTGGTAAGCTCGTGGAGCAGCACGAAAGCAAATTTGTATTTGCCGTTATTGAATATATTGGAACTGCTATGCCCGAAAAATGCCGCATTACCGTTCTGGCCAGGCAACACCGTACTCGGGTAGTGGATGACGCCATTTGCGAGGGCGTTTTGGATGTCACTTTCGTTAGTACTGGGCAGGTTAAAGTCCACTGGTATTTGGATGTTTATCTTCGGCACGATGACGGTAGGTGTCGCGGTCTGCGTGGCAGACATGTTGGTGACTATCAACGGTGCCGCAGTCGCCTTCCGGCTCGGCTGGATAAACGGCGCTACGATGTATTCATTGAAAAAACTGAAAAGTAGCACTACGACGACTATAAAACCCATACCCAAGCCAAAGAGGAGCGATTGCACGTGATGCTTAAGCTGCAACCTACCGTCAGCACTCACCTTACGGTGGACTTTGGTGGTGATGCGTTTAGTTGCGCGTCCGGTTGAGCTCTCGTTGAACCGCGACACAGTCTTGTTTGTGGCGACTGCTCGCCTTAATTTCCCTTGGCGTTTCGGCCGGTTAATTGGGGTGTACTCGGATGTTTCGATTGCTCCAATCGTTACACCACTCGGGGTAGTTTTCGCACGTGAGGCTAGCGCTTCATTCTCCAGACGCTTTCGACTAGCCATGGGCACTTGCTTTTGGAATAACTTCTGGTAGGGCGTGTGCTGGTTGGCATCGTAGAACTCTTGCCAGACTTCCTTCTTTTCGGCATCTGATAAACTTGTGTAATATTTGTGCCAGGCGGTTTGAACTTCGGCCAGGCTCATGCCTGAGCTGCTCAGCACTTTCATATATTCCTGGTGTTTGCTCGGTATTTTCACTTCCGCAGCCTCTGCCAGTTTAGCGATGGCGCTCGGCTCTTCGCCGTATGCACGAGATACCTTGGCACGCACAACCTCGACCGCTTGATTTCGGTTGTCGTCTGGTTGGGATTGATTTACGAATTGGTCTTTGCTCATACCTGCTGCCTGCGCGGCGGGGCTGTAAAAGCATCGCCCACTCGCGTTTCATATACAAGTATAGTACAATACACCTCTGATAACTACGGTGAAAACTGCTGTAGACACGTATAAACGCAGATTTGAAACGTAGCTATCCGCAAGCTAACCACCGGTGAACGCCGGGTGTACACCATAGCTTAATATATCCAGGGCGAGTGGCGGAATGGTAGACGCGCCAGACTCAAAATCTTGTGAGCTTTACGCTCGTGAGGGTTCAAGTCCCTCCTCGCCCACCAAAAATTTATGAAATGCACTACATTGATCCTTGACGAGGCTTTCTTCCCTAAAAGCTAGGCGTTAGGATATCGTCCCTGTCTAGGAAAGATCACCAAGTTAGTTATCCCAATGAACGCGGCTCTTAGTGACGACATTTGGAAGCGGTTGGGCGGTTAGATCTGCCAGAGGGATGGTTTCGGCACCATAATCTTTTAGAACATCGACAAAGAAAGTTTTATATATTCCACCTCCGGTAGATCCGAAAATAACCGGAAAAGTATCTGGCGCGTTTTCTAGCTGTATGCCCGTACGGTCCTGTACATAGGCATTCACACTTATTGCCGTTTTGGTCAGCGCATCGTGCCTGACCGCGTATCCAAACTGTAGGGTGTCGTAGGTAGTGTTATGTTCGACCCATGGGTTCTCAATCCGTGCTTCGAGAACGGCGTGCCCCAAGCCAGATACCAGCCCTCTTAAATCGTTCAGGAGAGTTTCTTCGGTATGTCCTGCCATCAGAGCGCGCAGCACTGGCGTTGCAAGCCTATCAACTAGAAATACTTCCGCCACAGGATTCCATGCCATATTCATATAAACAGGTTTTGGGAGATTGATATTGTGACTCGCTTTCTCTCGGACAATCTTATTAAGCATTGCCCTGACCGGCCCACGCATTGCAGAGTATTCTGGCACGGTACAGTAGATGCCTACAGCGGCGTAAAGGTTTTCCTTGCGGCCAAAGCGCAGCACTGTCATAATTATATTATAGCATTTTGTTAATTTTTGAGCAACTTTACAGATATATGATCAGCAGTCCGATACATACGCCAAGAGTGTTGAAGATGATGTCCGAGAGTGAATTGCGCCAGGTTTCAAAGCCAAAGATGATCCCTCGACGTGCAAGCAAGGGCGAAAGCACGAATATCTCAAATGGTTCCCACGCGGCCATCCCCAGCCAGATGAATAATGTCGATAAATTAGGCAAGAGGAGCATCAAAGCAATACCGCTAGCCATATGCACGAAACTCCATCGATCTATAAGTGCATCATTCCGTCTGTGTTTTCTTTGGTTTGTCTTTTTCATATAAACAGTATAAACGTTAAATGCTTGCGTTGTATCTACTACCACCCGAGATGTGGTGCTAGACGATGCTCGACGTGTGCCACCGCATCAGGCACCTTTGACTTTATATGCCTAAAATTACTTTGTACGAAATTCTTCAGATACATCATATGTGTTGGGCCCACAATGGCCATCAGCTCTTTAGAGAACCGAGAATTTGGCTTAGTGCTTAGTAATACGTGCGCGCTCAAGAGTCCGGGAGTTCTGACGATTCGTGTCTTTGTTGTGCCGGGAACTTTCTGCGCAATCGTATCGTATAAATCATGTCCACTGTCTACAATAACCACCCTTTCCTTGTCGTAAGAATCAAAAGTATTCTGGCTGGTTGACGTTTTGGCCTGCACACCCACGGCGCGATTAGTGCTGGTATCGAATACGATGAAGTCACTGTTGCCTTTGCGTGGTCCATTCTCGAACTGGGGAGGACTTGCGATAATAAGAGTACCGCGTCTCCGCTTTGCAATTTCGCATAGCACCACGCCGACATCCAGCTCTGTCATAGCGCCATTATACAGTCCATCTATAATGCTCCGATTGCGTTTAGGTGAAGCCTGAGAGTCTCGCTGGTGTATCAAGTGCAGAACGCTCGTGAACGCCAGCTCCTGCTGTATTGAAGTGTAATCATTGTAAGTCATTTTGGTGCTTGATTCATGCAGGCGGTCATACAACTGGCTGAAGTAAATACTTAGAAGATGAAAGCGATGTAGGCTGACCGCGCCCGTCTGCATTTCCAGGGTACTCTGTGGTGCGGGCTCCTCTAATAATGAAAAAGAGTTTATCAGTCTGAAATACCGAGTTGTGATGTTGCTTGCTGAAGTATCGAGCATATCCGAATATGATTGCAATAAACTCCGATCGGCATTGCCGCCAGTGCGTAGTCCTTCCATTACGAAGCTACCAAGCTCTAGTGCGCTGTCCTCAAGGCGGGCATATGGGGTACCAATAAATCTGTGTGGTGTATTGGCTGCATATTTTTCTGCGAATTGGTCAGCGTACATAAAATAAATAATACTAGAAGTTGGTAATAAAATCAAAAACAGTACGCATCAAAGGATTGCGGTAGTCAAGGAGTCGAACGGCTTTTTGGGGGTTTGGATCCACCAGGTGGCTGCTGTGGCAGCAATGGCGACATGCCAGACTGGTTCATCGACTGGTGCGGGCGTGGTACTCACCTGTCCGCTGACGGCGACAATGTTGTTTCCCTGGTGCCTTGTGATGATGAACAGATTCGGGTGGCTGGCGGTAAATTCGTGCAGCAGCTCGACGAGCTGGACGAGACCAAGGTCACTTGCGAAGGCGTGATGTGTATGAAGGTTAGCACCAAGTTTTTGCAGCTGACCCATGCTAATGACGAGTAGCGTGTCTGGGCGCTTTATGAGGCTTGTCGGCTGTGTGCAAAAGAAATCAGCCGTGTCTTTCGTGATGGTCAGATGTCCTCGGTATTTGCTCGCAAAATTTTCGAGCATGGCGTGAGTCTCACTGTTTCTGCCGAGATCACCGGCTAGTAGGACACCGTCTGCCCACTGTGCCGCGCCTAAAATTTCTGCCAGAGAGCTTGTGGCGAAGCCACCACTAGGGTTGCTTGGCGCAAACTCGGCTCCGGGGAATAGTCTACTGACCGTTCGTTCGAGGGCGGCAGGAAGCAGCACACGGACGACACCAACCCCGGCTTTTGCTGCCACCGCAAAGGCTTCGGCTGGGGCGGCGAAGCTCTGGGCGTGGCCACCGACGATGAGCAGTTTACCCGCAGCCTTTTTCGTCTCTGGGCGCGCCCAGAGTAGGTCTGGGAATATTGGCCTTCCAGCTTGCTTAAACCAATATTCATGCATCCGGACTGCTCCTCAAAACATATCTTTTTCCGCCTGGGCTCAGATGATACACCACGTTCTTGCGCTCGACGACGATAGTCCACTTCTTGGCGGTGGCAAGTTCATACAGATCTTTGGTTGGGTTGAAAGCCACGGGGTTTTCAACCAGCTCGAGCATTGCGATATCGCTCGGGCTGTCGCCGACAGCCGTACTTCCCTGCCATGTTGCACCATGCTTTGTCACAAGTTCCTGCAGGATGGTGCCTTTACGGGTGTGTGTAAGCTCGACTTTGCCAGTGAAAGCACCACGTTTTCGCTCGTATTGCGGTCCGACTACCTCGTCGAAACCGTAGTGAGCACCGAGTTTGTCTAAAGCTTCTTGCGGTGAACCTGAGATGGCAAAGATGAGATACCCCTGAGATTTGAGCTCGGGAATGAGATCACGCGTGTAGGTGTAAACCTGGTTCTTGTAGGTCTGGAAGACTATCTCGACGGCCGTATCATACGCTTCCACCGGTATATCCTTGAGTGCATTTTGAAACTTCTGTACCATCAAAGTTTCATAAACATGGTATGAGTTCACACTATTGCGGTTTTTCCACTCCATACGCGCCCTGCGTAGCTCCTCGGGGGACCCCGTCGGTAAGAAACCAAGCTTACCAAGCTCATGCGTGATTGCATGGTAGAGCTGCCAACGGATGAGCGTGCCATCTATGTCAAAAACAGCAAACTTCTGTTGTTTCATAGTCTTGCGCCCTTGTTAACCAGTAAACAAACTTCGGCAAGTTTGCGTGTCTCGGGCCACTCAGCTAATAGCCGACGCACCCGGTTCTCTGTTTCCTCCGAAATCATATAGATAGTATACCCTAGCGAGTGCTGTCTTCGAGGAGGTCTAGGTACTCATCTGGTTGTCGCCAGCAATCATCGTGGTCTCCGTGCGTAAAGACCACATTCAAATTTTCTAGACTTGGTGCGTCATACCATGAGCGGTCATCTCCGTGCGTCACGACAGTGTTTGGATTCTTTAGCAACGACGAAACATCTAGGTGGTAAAAACGGCGAAGCATTGCAACCCAATGAATAAAGTGTGTGACAAAATAATACAAATTCTACAAAGTTTTCAGGAAGTTGATGCCGACAAGGTGCGGATAGCGTAAAGGTAGTGAGTATCAAACTTGACGCGAGTGAGGTAAGGTCGTAGTAGCCCGTGTTCTGTATTGTATGAGGGGGTGGTGACGATTAGCCTCTGTTTATTGGTGATATTGGGCACAAAAAGTATTCCGCCTGAGTGAGCGATGAGGAATGGGGTCTCCTCGGTTGTGAGGATTGTTCGAGGGTTAAAGTAACCCATCACGGTTTTCTGATTACAGTTCTATACTGACTGGGCAATGATCGGAACCGAGGACATCCGGATGGATTTGCGGGTTTTTAACCTTGCTAGCAACGCCCTTGCTGGCGAGCCAGTAGTCGATGCGCCAGCCGACATTGCGGGCTCGGGCGTTTGCCCAGTGAGTCCACCAGGTGTAGGCATCCGTTTTGTCTGGATAGGCGGAACGGAACGTATCGACATAGCCGGCTTTCAAAAAATCGCCAAAGCGCTCGCGCTCTTCGTTCGTGAAACCGTGTTTACCATCATTGGCTTTCGGGTTCGCCAGGTCGATTTCGGCGTGAGCTACATTCAAGTCACCGCAGAACAGAACGGGTTTGAATTTTTCGAGCTGCTGCACGTGTGCGAGGAAAGCCTTGTCCCAGTGATCGTAGCGGAGCGATAGGCGGCTGAGGTCGCCTTTGCTGTTTGGCGTATAGACAGTGACGACCCAGTAGTTATCGAACTCGGCGGCGATAATCCTGCCCTCGGCATTGGCGTCACCGTACGAATCTCCAGTGATGTTATATTTCTCGACGATTTCACTAGGTAGTCCATCGATGTATCTGATAGGTTTCGTCTTGGAGAATATCGCCGTGCCACTATAACCTTTCTTAACGGCGCTGAAGAGGTGCTCTTCGTACTGCGGCAGGTCGAGTACAAACTGACCGCGTTCGGCCTTCGTCTCTTGCAGACACAGAATATCCGGGTCGTGCTCGTCTATAAACTTTTGTAACAAGCCCTTGCCAAGGACCGCCCGTATACCATTCACGTTCCAGCTGTAGAGTTTCATGCTTGGTAGTATACACGGAGCTATCTATTGCATGTATCGGTCAACCATGTCATAGTATAGATATATAGTGAATACCTCCTCCGTACACCCTTGTTTGCTTAACTTCGTATCTGGCACCATTATGCTCCCCTTCACTCTACACGAGTGTTATGCTGTAGCTATGTACAAACGTATTCTCTTAAAACTATCGGGCGAACAACTTCAGGGTGATAAAGACGGCGGTTTTGATACCGAGCGAGCACGCTGGATAGCCAATCAATTAAAACCCGTGATTGAGGCGGGCACACAAGTAGCAATCATTGTAGGCGGCGGCAACTATGCCAGAGGTTCTCAGCTCATGGGTGGCGGAATCATCGACGTCACGGCGCACAACGCCGGTATGCTGGCGACCATCATAAATGCCATCACTGTGGCTGATGTGTTCAATGCTGCCGGCTTGACGAGTCGGGCTCTGAGTAATATCGAAGTGAATCAGTTTATCGATTCGTATACATATCGACGAGCGGTCAGCCATCTGGAAAAAAATCGCGTGGTTATAATCGGTGGTGGTACGGGTAGACCTTTTGTAACAACCGACACGGCGGCTGTGAACCTCGCGCTTGAACTCAAGTGCGAGGTTATCATCAAAACGACCAAGGTGGATGGCGTGTACGACAAAGACCCGATGAAGTTCCCAGAAGCTGTAAAGTTCGAGCACATCTCATATGATGAGGCACTAGCCAATGACGACATACGGGTCATGGACAAAGCTGCTCTCGGCATGGCGCTAGAGTCGAAGAAGCCACTTATTATTTGTGATTTACTCACCGAGGGCAACATCGTCCGCGCTGCCGCCGGCGAACCAGTCGGTACAACGATAGGATAGCGTTTAGCATCTTGGTATGAAAACCAAACCTCTCTCTATCAAGGGCAAAGCTCTAGGCTTATCTCAAAAATTCAAAAGTAATTCGCACATCTGACTTAATTGCCAGCATTGAATTCCCAGTGCCACGGCTCTGGTGAGATTGGGTTGTTGGCAAAGGCGGGGTGGACCCAGCCGAAATTAATTGCATTCGTCAACATCCAATCCATTTCAGGCGAACCAGGTGTCATGTCTGTTAAATCAGCTGCGAGACCTAAACCGTGATTTGAGTGCCCTGGAGTAGCGGCGAATTGGGGGCGACCTTTATTTATAGCATCCTGTTTGGCGGCAACTTGTTCGCTGTAAGTTCTGTAGGCACTAATGTCCCCTGTAAAACCAAGATGCTTACCAAATTGTGCAAAATAGGCATCATCTAGTTTACGAAATTGTTCAGCTGCGGCAGGGTTGAGTTTGGCGTTTCCCCATGTCGGTCCTACGTCAACTACGTACTGAGAGCTTAGTTCGCCATTCTTCTGACCGGCAGCTTCAATCTGGGCCGCTAACGGGGTACGTACTGCTCCTGGGAGAGCTTGAGACTGGTCAAACTTGCCCGATTCCTTTTGAGCCGCAATATCATTTTGCTGAGCTTGAGCAACGGCAGGTGCTTTCGGCGGCGTCAGAGAGTCCTTCGCTTTT
>CAJDUE010000002.1_pt1 | contig 97992 bp, 99 predicted proteins | sample 7390401 | NCBI WGS metagenome assembly CAJDUE01 (sample SAMEA7055667, study PRJEB34461) | soil metagenome | biome: terrestrial ecosystem; feature: Peninsula; material: soil | place: Antarctica | collected 2016
GAAGTCGCCGTGAAGGCACTGCCGAAAGATTTGCCTGACCAACTTTTCTACGACGCCGAAAAGCTTGTCAATGTCGGTGACCAGATTACCGTGGCTGACCTAGAAATACCAGCAGGAGTTATAGTCGAAACCGAGTCGAATCATACGCTTGCAACAGTGTTTGAACCAAGTGCTCTGGCGGCAGCCAATGATGAAGCTGGCGGTACTGCCGAGGCTGGTGATGAAGCTGAAGTTGAATCAGACACCGAAAGTGGCGCCACTGAAGGTACGCAGGCAGATGAGCCTCGTCCAGGCGGTAAAGAAGAAAAAGAAGACGCCTCTCAGGCCAAGTCTCCTGATAAGAAATAAAAAGTCAGATCAGATACCAAAAACCGCAATCAAGGCACTGCGGTTTTTGGGTTATTCTTCGATGAAGCCACCCGATTGGTGTGACCACAGCCTGGCGTAGACACAGTCGTTCATTAGTAGCTCCTTGTGGCTTCCTTCTTCGACGATTTTACCTTCATCAAGCACTATGATGCGGTCCATTTTCTGAATAGTACTCAGTCGGTGCGCGATGACTATGGCCGTACGTCCCTCCATGAGTTTCCATAGTGCGTCTTGAATCAATACTTCGCTCTCTGAATCTAGTGCGGAGGTTGCTTCGTCGAGCACCAGTATCGGTGCGTTCTTGAGCATGGCGCGCGCAATCGCGACACGCTGTCGCTGCCCACCGCTCAGTTTCACACCGCGCTCGCCCACAAGCGTCTCATAACCATTTGGCAGTCGCTCGACAAATTCTGCAGCATGCGAGGCCTCTGCAACCCGCTCAATTTCTTCGTTTGTCGCATCAAGCTTCCCGTAGCTGATATTCTCGCGTATAGATCGGTGGAATAAGAGAGGCTCCTGTGGCACATAGGCAATGACCTCGTGTAAATCTTCCTGAGCAACGCTTGCGATATTTTGCCCATCGATAGTTATTGCTCCGTCCTGGATGTCTGAAAAGCGGAGCAACAGCCGCGTAAACGTTGTTTTGCCGGAGCCACTGTGGCCAACTAAACCAACCTTTTGACCGGGTTGGATATGCAGCGTGAAGTCATCGAACAGCGCATCACCTGCCCCATTGTGAACGAATGTCACGTCTGAAAAAGCAATCTCACCACGTATCATGTGGAGCTTTTCGGGTACGACCGGATCTTTCACTTCCGGCTCTTCCGTGAGGGTCATTGCCATCTCTTTGGCATCACTCAACGAGCGGTTGTAGGATCGCAAAGTGCTATTCGCAAAATCGAACAGACTCTCCACGATAGTCGCCGTGAAGGTAAAAATTAGAAAGACGGTCGCGATATTTCCTTGGTAGCGCGTGACGGCTATAATCGCCGCAAGCAGCGCGAAGGTAGAAATCGCACGATTCATTATGCCGATTGTATTCATCTGTGTCTGCTGCTTGCGGGCGAACACCATCAGGTACTTCCGAGTCTGCTGCGTACCATGATAATATCGGTCTTCTTCGTACTTTTTCCGCGCGAAACTTTTTATGACACTGATATTCGAGATTGCATCCGCCAGCATACCGGTTTGTTTGCTCTCAGCCGCCGCGTGTTTGCCTAGATATTTGAAGATACTTTTGGCAAGCAATAAGGCGACCGTCATATAGAGTACGCAAAATAGTAAGAGCCCAGCCACATACAACGGCGCACGAGGCAGCAAGATAACTGAGGTTAATAAGATGCTCATAAGCAACGGATATGCTTGGAAAATAGTACTATCCTGGATACGGACATAGCCGCTCAGTAGTTTGTTGGTCTGCGAGACAAGCGATCCACCGAAATTATTGGCATGGAAATCAATACTCCGCGACATAAGGTGCCGAAATACTTTATTGGCAATGTCTTGCTCGACGCGTTGTTCCAACCTCCACATAAAGAAGTCTATCGTTCGCCACATCGCGATGCCTATGATAAGTACAGCGAAATAAAGCCCTGCTTCTTTCCCGAAACTGCCTACAAGGTTAGAACTGTCGTAGTTGTGTTGGATGAGCTTATTTAGAACGCTTGCGAGCACGAGTGGCGGCAAAAAACGGCTAAACAGAGTCGTGATTGGCATGACAAAAGCAATCGCTAGTACGATGCGCGGATATTGCCAGACACTCTGGGCGTAGAACTTCGCAGCAGTTGATAAATTGTTTGGTTGATCTTCGCGTTTCACGGGGGTATGGCCCTCCTCGGGACCGACCGGCTCTCTAACTGTACTATCGATTGGGACTACGTCGGGCTGAGATTACCCGTTTGTGTTTAAAAGACGAGTTAAATGCGTCCGGTAGAGACGCCTGCTGCCGTATCGACAGTTGTCATACATGTTTTATGAAACATCATTTTTCGCGTCTTTCCCTTACGTTTGTAGTATTCACAACTATATCACCCCTGTTTAATATTTGCAACTAAAATATATAGTGAAATCGTAATGATTGAAGGTGCCATGCCAAGTGAAATTAAGAATCTGGAACTAGGCGTCTTCCTCTATGATGAAGACTCGCTCCTCGGGGCTGAGCTGATGTTTTCGAGCGAGCTTTTCGAGTATTTTGAGTTTTTTATCCATATGGGTTTTATAGTCGTTAAACTCTTGCTCAAGCGTAGCGATCCTTTGCTCGAGCTCCTTTATCGTGCTCGATGAATTAACGCTATGGGTGGGCGTGGACACAGCTTTGACCGGGGATTCAGCAGCGGAGTCGCCGTGATTGATTATTGTTGTGCCATCGAACTGATCATCTTGAACCATAATGTTCGTATTGTACGATATAATGCTCACATGGAAAAGGTGCTGCTGTACTACAAATTTACGTCGGTGAAAGATCCGGAGATGCTCAGGCTGTGGCAAAAAACGCTGTGCCACAGCCTAAATTTGCGTGGCAGAATAATTGTCAGCGTACAGGGTATCAATGGCACGGTCGGTGGTGACATCGAAGATCTGAAGGCATATGTCAAAACTACCAAACAATACCCGGGCTTTAAAGACATGGTCTTCAAATGGAGCGAGGGTGGCCACGATAACTTCCCGCGTATGAGCGTTAAGGTAAAACCTGAACTTGTCGCTTTTGAGTCATACGACGAAGTTCAGGTGGACGAAAGCGGCGTTATCGGTGGTGGACCACATCTGAAACCACATCAGGTGAATGAACTTGTGGAGAAATACGGTGATGATGTCGTGTTCTTCGACGGGCGTAACCAGTACGAGGCGGCAGTGGGGCGTTTCAAAAATACAGTCGTTCCTGACACGCGTACCTCACGCGATTTCATACCCGAGCTCGACAGTGGTAAATACGACGATCTGAAAGATAAAAAAGTCGTTACGTATTGTACTGGTGGTGTTCGCTGTGAGCTACTTAGCGTCATGATGAAACAGCGTGGTTTTAAAGAGGTTTACCAGATGGACGGCGGCATCGTTAAATACGGTGAAGCATATGGTGATGACGGACTCTGGGAGGGCAACCTCTATGTGTTTGACGGCCGCATGGGCATGAATTTCTCTGACCACGCGAAAACCATCGGCCAGTGCACCCACTGTGGTGGTGCAACGAGTAATTACGAAAACTGCGCATTGCCGGCCTGTAACGAACTTGTCCTCATCTGCGAAACCTGCAAGCAAGACACAGAGAAGTTGTTTCACACTAGGCGATGCCTTCGTAATAGTAAGCATATGGTAGTTTGATGCCGCATATACACACCGAGCCGAATCAACATGACATGACAGTGAGTGCGTACATCGTCCGGAAAGAGGATGGCGAGTGGAAGTGTCTCGTGCACATGCACAAGAAGATAGACATGCTCATGCAGGTCGGCGGGCATATAGAACTCGATGAGTCGCCGTGGAAGTCCCTGACACGTGAACTTCGTGAAGAGACGGGCTATACGCTAGCAGAGTTGAACGTGCTTCAGCCAGTTGTGGAAGTACCGCATATCACTAACGCCGTGGTACACCCGGTACCATTTCTGGCAAATACACACTCGGTCGGGAATGCGCATTACCATTCTGACACGTGCTATGGATTCGTAGCGAAAACGGTGCCTATGCATGGTATTGCTGATGGTGAGTCGACTGACTTGCGCTGGCTGACGCTCGCAGAATTACATACGCTCGCAGAAGATGGTACTGCGCCGCAGGACACGATCGATATATATACTTTCTTGCTCATGCATTTTAAAATTTACCAAATGCTTCCTGCAGACGCATATTCAATCGACAAGCCGCAAAAAGGTCTTGCCTACAAACGATAGAGGCAACGACGTTTGCTGTTCAAGAGTTGACAATAAGAATACACTTATGGACACATAATACTACGGAAAGGAGTACACGATGAGCATAACTGAAACTAATATGGCGAGTTTACGTTCAAATCTGGCAGATGCACTCGATAGTGTCGCCGGTGGCAATGTCGTCATCGTGAAACGTCGAGGCAAGCCAGATGCAGCCCTCATCGACGTCGACGCATTCGAAGATTTCATCGCAGCGACCAATCCACGTTTGACCAAAAAGGTTTCCAAAGCTCGAACCGAAGAAGACACGCTCGGTTTTGAAAGTGTTTTCGCCGACGTACTATGAGCCGCTACGTCCTGGAATTCACGCCAACGGCGGCCAAAGACATAGCACAACCCTACCCGCTATTGTTTGAGACAAAGTTGAAGAATTTATCCAAAGGCGGCGACTTTCGTTTTCGAGTGGGCAACTATCGAGTGGTGTTTGATATACGAGGGGTTACAAAGCTGACGGTTTTATACATCGAGCATCGCAGAGAAGTGTATAGGAGGCGCCAGTTATGCAAACCTTGAAGTTGATTCGCTTCGGCAATCCAATCTTGCGTCAAACGGCGCGACGTCTGAGCGAGACAGAAATCAAATCAAGTGAAATACAGCGTCTCATAAAAGATATACGCAAACTAAATGAAGTTAAAAAGTACGGAGTGGGGCTTGCTGCCCCGCAGGTCGGACACTCGATAGCACTTAGTATAATCATGATTCAGCAGACTGCCGATCACCCGCACGTTGTGCCGTTCAGCCAGGTGATTATAAATCCTGAGTATGAGGGACTTGGCAGACGCCGCGGAAAGTGGGAGGGTTGCCTGAGCACCGGTAGAGGCAAAGACATTTTGTTCGGTAAGGCACTACGGTATGCGAAGATTCGAGCACGCTGGTACGATGAAGCGGCAGAGTTACACAATGAAATATTGACCGGCATCACCGCCCACGTTTTCCAACACGAAACCGACCACCTAAATGGCGTTCTTTTCGTTGACCGAGTGCGTGATAGCAGGTCATACATGATGGCCGATGAATATCGCAAACGAATCGTGCGGAGTCAATTAGAAGAGTAAAAATTTGCACTGTGTTCTTACACTGCTAGCGTACAATTATCGGTACGTTACCTAATATAAGGAGGATCCATGTTTGGAGATATGCCAGCATTTAGTGGGTTTTCGGTAAATGATCTAGCCGCAGCCCAACAGTTCTACGTCGACGTTCTAGGGCTGAAACTGCTCGATGAAAACATGGGGCTGAACCTTGGGCTTGACGGTGGCGGTCGGCTGTTCATCTACGAGAAATCGGATCATGTCCCTGCAAGCTTTACGGTGCTTAACTTCATTGTGCCGAATATAGATGAAGCTGTCAGTGCCCTGAGGGAAGTGGGAGTAGAATTTCAGCGTTATAAAAACATTAATCCTTCAACCGACATCGCTCGTGGCAAAACGGTAGGCCAGGGCCCCGACATCGCCTGGTTTACCGACCCAGCAGGTAATATTCTCGCCGTAATCGAAACATGAGGGCACTATAAGTACATTAAGTTTGAGCCCAAACGGTAAGAACTGCACGCAGGCTGGTCTTCTCAGCTTATCCTAAGACTAGCTCCGTAAACTACGGGCAATGAAATACTCTGTTCGTAGTGTCCAAAGTTACCCCGCTTATAGTGTGGTAACCTTGCGCCCAAAAGAGGGTGGCGGGATGTGGTTTGAGCCAGGCCAGTATGTAACTATCAGCGCGGATGGCATCTTGGCGACGCCGACCCGCTGCTTTTCAATCATCAGTAGCCCCCACGACATCGACCTTCAACTAGCGTTTCGGGTGAGTGGCGGGGTGACACGCGCTGTGTCGCAGCTGCATATAACCGACCGAGTGTCTGTGCAGGGGCCGTTCGGTGATTTCGTGATAGGCCACAGTAACCGGCCAATCGTTATGATTGCGAGTGGTATCGGAATAACCCCTTTTCTAAGTATGCTGCGCCAACTTGCCACAGAGAAATCACGGCGCCAGCTCGTATTGCTCACGACGAACCGCTCGGTCGCTAGCATACCTTTTCATAACGAAATTCGTAGCCTCATAGCGCAGATGCCCAATGCGCAGGTGGGGTCCTTCGTAGGTGACGGGGACGAAGGTGTCATAAGCGGTCAGATTGATGAAGCAGTGCTTCGGAAAGCCCATGCCGTTGTTGGTGACGACGCAGAATTTTACCTCTGCGGTCCGGCTAATTTCAGCGAGCGGACGATGCGGGCTCTGAGAGAGATTGGCATACCCGACGAGCAGGTGATTACCGAGGCCTTTTCGCGCGCAACCAAATCGCCGGCTACAACCTTTTTGATTCGAAACGTTGTCATGGGTAGTGCGCTTGGATTTGCTAGCATCGCTGCGCTTATAACCGGTGTCGACATGATAGCTACACATAATAAGGCCGAAGCTGCCTACGCCAAGACTCATCCTAACGTTCTTAGCGCAGCGAAAGTTTCAGCAACGACAAACGATGGTTCAGCCACGTCGGGCACAAGTACGACACCAACTCCGTCGAGCAGCGCTTCGACGGCTACAGCGCCGAGTTATACCAAGCAGCCGATCCAGTCCTATAACACGCCTTCGACGAACTATTACTATAGTCCGCCGGTGAGCAGTGGTTCATGATTACACAGCAGCATGGTAAGGCTCTGGGTACAGCAGTAGTATTCACCCTCAAGACTTCCCGGGGAAAGGATGCCGAGAACCTTCTCGTAAAAATCCGAGATTTCTTGTGTATCTTTGAGGCGCGTTTTAGCCGTTTCCAAGCAGATAGTGAGTTAAGCAAGTTGAACGCTCGAGCCGTGGCGTCCATCCATGTATCTACTGAGTTCCAACATCTGGCGCATATCGCCGCCGATATGGCGGTATATACCAACGGTTTGTATGACCCGCTCCTCCTTCCAGAATTACAGAGGGCGGGTTATGCGGGTTCATGGCCGTCACCAGCCGACATTGGAGCAACACCGGATTTTCGAGACAGAGCAGGGCATCGGCATTGGCAAGGGCTATGCACTCGACCAAATCGCCGACATCATCGAGACAAGCGGCTGCACCGACTATTGGGTCTCACTCGGCGGCGATGTAATTGGTCGCGGTACCGATGAATCGGGTAAACCGTGGCGTATACTGCTCGATGCGCTGCATGATATCTCCGATAAAGATGCGTATGTGACACTTCCCGCTGACAAACGTCAAACAGTGGCCACCTCGACGCGCATGAAACGGGGCGGCAAGGGCTGGCATCATCTCATCGACCCACGTACGGGGCGCCCCGCTAAAACACTCATCGAAAGTGCCAGCGTCGTTGCTGAAACGGGAGTGCTCGCGGATGTGATGGCCAAGTGTCTGGTTATCGCAGGCGATGAGGCAGAAACATTTTGGCAGGACCATCACCAAATTGCTGCGTTTGTACAGTATACTAACAGATGGGAGAAGTACGAATAGATGGAATCAGCACCAATAATTGTGCACCGATTGGCCACCTCATGGCCGTGGTTTATTATCCGCGGGGCAGGTTTTGTCTCACTTATTTTGCTCATCCTTTTGATGCTCAGCGGCATTGGCCATGTCACTGGCTGGACCTATCGCTATCTTGAGCCGGTGAAAGCCTGGCTCGTCCACAAATGGCTGAGCTATCTACTCATCGCGATGGTACTTATCCATATGTTTACGCTGCTCATCGATCATTTCGTCATTTTCCGTGTCCAGGATTTGTTTGTGCCATTTTTGAATCGTTATTCAAACCACACGCATATCTTCGGCATATCACCCGGCTTTTTGGCGGTCGCCAGTGGTATCATCGCATTTTATGGCATCATTTACATCGTGATTACTTCGCTGAAGCTCATCGATACGCATAAAAAATTCTGGAAATACTCTCACCTGGTCAGCTATCTTGTGATGCTGCTAGTGTTTCTTCACGCCCTTAATACCGGTAGTGACTTGATAAGCGGTATTTTACGTTGGGTGACGATGGTTGTTTTTTTAGGGTTGCTGCTGGCAGTCACCGTTCGGTTGCGCCGACGAACGCTGTCATCCTAGGGTTTTCCACGCACGTTAATACGTAGTAGACTAGGGTTACGTAAGGAGGGGTTATGCAAGCAATATGGATACAACTACTCGTCGCTGGTGGAGTTATGGGTGTGCTGGACTTTATCTGGCTTAGTTCTGTGGCGAAAACATTTTATAGATCACAGATTGGCAGCCTATTGCTAGATAAGCCAAACATGGCGGCCGCGGTACTTTTCTACGTGATTTACGTTGTCGGTGTGGTGTCATTCGTCATATCGCCGGCTGTTGATAAGCAATCCTTGGTGCACGCACTTGGCTACGGTGCCCTGTTCGGCTTCGTGGCGTATGCGACCTATGACTTGACAAACCTCGCGACGCTAAAAGGCATTACAACAAAGCTTGTGATGGTCGATTTGCTATGGGGCGCCGTTCTGACGGCGATTGTCGCAGGGGTAACATACTGGATTGTGGCATGAGTAAGCGGCTTTTCGTGCTTTTTCTCCTCGTATACCTTATGGCAGGAGTGGCCTTAGTTATGAATGGAGCTCTGCCGCCGACTTTTTTCAAGCATCTGTTAGGCAGTTTTGTAGCTGCCGGAATTTTTCTGTCATTGGTGTTCTGGTTGAGTCAACGCCTGAAACGAATCGATGTCGTTGATGCCGCATGGGGTCCGACCTTCATCGTCATCGCACTGACCATGTATCTTTGGCAATACGGCTTCATCTGGGACTGGAATATATCGCTTCTGTATCTCGTGCTTGTTTCGCTGTGGGGTGGCCGGCTCAGCTGGTACATCACGCAGCGAATTCGTCGTTCCGACCATGAGGATCAACGCTACGTTGAACTGCGCAACAAATGGAAAGGAAACGTAGCACTGAACACCTACGCGAGGATATTCCTGACGCAAGCTATGCTTGCCACACTAATCAGCATACCGGTCGTCTACACGGCAACGGTTGGTGTCGATATTCTGAGCGGCTGGATCGTAGCCGGGAGTATCGTGTGGCTGTTCGGCTATGGTCTCGAAGTCATCGCCGACGCACAGTTAGCCGCTTTCATCTCAGAACGCAGGAATAAAGGCCAACTTATGACGAAAGGTCTCTGGCGCTATGCACGCTACCCAAATTATTTTGGTGAAATAACGATGTGGTGGGGAATCGCTTTTATCTCCCTAGCCAGCCCGCACGGTTGGGTCGGCTTTGGTGGTGCCGCCGTCATCACCTATCTAATCTTTCATGTCTCAGGAATCCCGTCTAAAGAAATAAGTTTATCGCAACGTCCTGGCTGGGCCGAACACGTCGCCCGGACCCGGCTACTCGTGCCGCTACCGAAGTAACGGTATACTATAGGTATGAATACGCGGTTGGAGCAAAAGTTGACGGAGCTACCTAAGGTGCCGGGGGTATATTTTCATAAAGACTCTTCGGGTCAGATTATCTATGTTGGTAAGGCGGCAGTGCTGCGCAACCGGGTGAGGCAATACTTTCAGGCCTCGCGGGCGCGCGACCCAAAGACGGAGGCACTTGTAGCCGAGATAGCTGATACTGATTGGATGGTGGTCGAGAGCGAGCTAGAGGCGCTGTTCCTAGAAGCGGAGATGATTCGCCGCTACATGCCGCGCTATAACATCCTACTCCGTGATGACAAAGCAATGAGCTACATCCGTATCAACTACGATAGCGATTACCCGACGGTGACGACGACACGGCTGCCAATGGATGACGGGGCACGCTACTTCGGTCCGTATTTCTCCACTCTTAGTGTGCGCCAGGCGCTTAAGCTAATGCGCCGTATCTTTCCTTTCGCCACTAGCAAAACTGCTGGTCAAAAGCGTGCAACCTTGCACTACCATCTGGGGCTTGACCCCGGTCTAGAGGAAGGCAAGACTAGCCTGCAAGAATACAGAGCAAACCTGCGTAAACTCATTGCCGTCATCGAAGGCAAGCGCGCGGGTGTCATTAAAGAGATCGAACGGGATATGAAAATTGCGAGTAAGTCGCAAAATTACGAACAGGCAGCTCGTTATCGTAACCAGCTAACATCTCTACAAAATCTCGGCAAACAGGTCGTCTTCAGTGACAAAGAGTTCCTAGATATCTCGAAGGATCACGCCTTGAGCGAGCTTGTCGATCTGCTGGGGCTTCCGAAGTTCCCGCGCCGCATCGAGGGATATGATATTTCCCATATGCAGGGAACAAATGTTGTTGCGAGTATGGTGGTATTCACGAATGGTGCGAGTGACAAGCGCGAATATCGTAAGTTCAAAACTCGTCTCGAGCATAACAACGACTTCTTCAACATGCATGAGACAATCAAGCGTCGTTTGTCCGAAAAAAACGTTAAAGCCTGGGGTAAGCCGGATATTATACTCATAGACGGCGGCAAGGGTCAGCTCGATGCCGCTACCCGCGCTCGGGACGAGGCCGGACAGTCTAATCTACGCTTTATCGGCCTTGCCAAACGCGAAGAGCAAATTGTTATCAAGAAATCTGCAAGCAATGTTACCCTCAACTCAGACATTCTTCACACGCTCGGCGGTTTCACGACCGAAAGCGACGATTTCATACTTGTGAATCTCCCACACAGTACTAATCTAGTTAAACTGCTGCAGCGTATCCGCGACGAATCCCACCGCTTCGCTGTCAGCTATCACAGTACATTAAAGGTCAAGCAGCAGACATATAGCCTGCTCGAAGACATTCCAACCATCGGTCCAGCGACGCGCAAGAAGCTTATCAAGACGTTTGGTAGTCTGCGCGGTGTCATGCAAGCCCGAGATTCTGAGCTAGAGAAAGTCGTTGGTATCCAAAAGACAGCGATATTACGTCAGTATATCCATGCTGAATTGAAGCAGGTAAGTAATGAAACTGCATCATGATGACGTGGTTTGCGCTAAACTAGACACATGACCGCACGGACACACGACACTGCCGCCTTGGCTGCGCTGACCATGTGGGTTCTTGCTGCACCGCCCTCAGCTATTACTGTCAGTACGGCGCTAGCAGCGATATTAGCTAATCAATTGGGTGGTATCGCCCCGGATATCGACCAACCAACCGCACCACTCTGGCGCAACCTGCCCGTCGGTCGCTATCTGGGTAAGGTCTTCGGCACACTCGTTGGTGGCCACCGCTTTTTCTCGCATTCACTCCTGGGAGTAGCGGTCTTTTCTGCCATGGCGCTACTTTTCCTCGAATTTATGCAGCCGGTTATGCCGCATATTGACATCGGCTTCGTATGGATTGCCTTTATCATCGGCATGTTTTCGCACCTTGTCATGGATACGCTGACTAAAGAAGGGGTGCCATGGTTGCTGCCCATACCCATCAAATTCGGTTTACCGCCTGTCCGTAAATGGCGCATCACTACCGGTAAATCGGTTGAGCATTTCATCGTTCTACCCGTACTGGCCGCTTTCACTATTTGGCTTTGTGCGAGTCACTACACGACACTGACGAACCTCATTCAGCACCACGTTACCCCATAACTGTAATAAATATTACTGAATAATCCTTGACTAACAGGTCTATAATAGGAACATTATTTCTTAAATAAATAGCAAATGCAGAAGGGAATCGTGTCGTGAGCCATGGTTTACCAGAAATGAATCAACCTGAAGTAGCAAGGGCATTCGATGTGGGTGCAACCTTCGATACCCCTCCACTAGCAACTGAACTAGGCTCCGATATTGATATTACGAGAGTGCATCCAGATCGTTTTGATCCTGAATCGAATCGTCAGCGATATATGCTTATTGTTCTCGGCCAGGTCGCTAGAGTTCAGGGAGCTGAAGTGCTCGATTGGGACGTCACGCGTACATTAGCGTATCACGCGAAGGATGCGGCGGTTCGCAAGAACGATACGCCTATTTGGACAGAATATATCGTGAGACTAACGGTTAACACTGATGATGGTTTCGAAGAAAGAGTGTTGCCATATGAGAGTAAACAATTACAAGAACAAGAAGCTCTTGCAGGATATGCGATGAAAGCTATCGAATCGCGTGCGTGGACGAATTACCTGCTAGGGCAGGATCATGGCTTACCAACTGAGATTATTTACGGTCCGAATGCGCACGATACATCATATGCCGCATATGCCGGCCACCGAAGCTACGAAGCTACGGTTAAAAAGGAAACCATTGAAGCTGAAGCAGCATAACAAATAACGGTTATTAAATAAACGAAACAGAAACCATGCCACGATTATCAGAACTAGATATTACAGGGGCTTCAGGAGAACACCAATTGCCGTCAGGGCTTAATGTATATAGCTTACTTTCAACAGAATCTTTTCGGCCTTCACATAGGCGAATTGTTGAACCGGAAGACCCAATTAGTGCACGTTGGGATCGTGCTTTAGAGTCATTGAGCCATGTGGGCCTAGTGACCGGCGACGATCTCGAACCGTTCCAGGAAGAAGTCAGGAAGAAATTACATCTTGACGAACTAAATATCGTCAGAGTTATTCACGCAACAATACAATCGGCTGATGATGGTACGCGTTCAGCGATGCGGGTCATCTTCGGTGGCTTCCGGATTTATGAATCTGGCATCGTCGATGCAGTCGTCGAGCATATTGATAATGAAGAGGGCATTCCAAGCGAGCTTTCAGACGAAGCACGTCGATTCTTTGGCCACATGTCCTTCGAGGATAATAGCCACATTTGGATAAGACCAGGGGAGGGCGGAAACTTCGAGGAAGATATATACGAGCTTTTGGTAGCCGGAGGCAGAAATGAGGGTGTGCCCGTCCGGGACCTGTACCGGCCGCTTGGTGAGCAGCCAGTCAACGGAGTCCGCGTCATTGAATCATTAATAGTGGGCCCAGAACTAGACCTGGCTTCCTAAACTGTTAGGAAGCCCCTATCATGAAAAAGCTCCAGCGCAAGGCTGAGATATTTTCATGGTACGCCCGATAGGATTCGAACCTACGACCTCTGGTACCGGAAACCAACGCTCTATCCAGCTGAGCTACGGGCGCGCACTCTAATACGATTATAGCACCTTTAACAGGGGTGTGGTAAGGTAAGGGGATGAAGTTGCGAAACATAGCTGATGTAGAAGTTGCTTTGCACCCATTTTTTGAGGTGGCTGCGCTGACGATGGGCAAAGGTATCACGCTTGAGCGGACCGAGCGACTCATGAAACATATCGGTAACCCAGAGAAACAGCTCAAGATTATCCACGTGGCGGGTACGAGTGGCAAAACTTCTACCACCTATTATATTGCCGCACTACTCCGCGCAACAGGTAAAAAGGTTGGGCATACAGTTTCGCCGCATATTTACAATTTGACTGAACGGGTACAAATAAATGGTATGCCGATATCAGAACGTCAGTTTTGCGACTATTTCGCAGAATTCCTTGAGCTCATCGAAGACGTGCCAGAAAAACCGAGTTATTTTGAATGTCTCATCGCCTTTACCTATTGGGTGTTTGATCGCGAGAAAGTTGACTACGCAGTGATGGAAACGGGGCTTGGTGGTCTGCAAGACTCCACAAATGTTGCAGCTCGCACTGACAAGGTTTGCGTTATCACCGACATTGGCTTCGACCATATGAATATATTAGGTGATAGACTCGGCGCAATCGCGCACCAAAAGGCCGGCATAATACATGACGGTAACACGGCGCTAATGTACGAGCAGGACGAAGAAATCATGCAAGTCGTGCGTTATTGGGTTAGCCAGCAGGAAGATGTCGAGTTACTAACATTTGAGCAGGACAGGCTGCAACAGGTTTATGGTGGCCAGTTTACGAAAGGTTTACCTGATTACCAGCGGCGCAACTGGCTACTTGCTTTCGCTACCTATCGATATGTCGCGAAGCGCAACGAGCTGCCGTTACTCGAGGAACAAAAAATGCTAGAAACACAAGCAGTGCATATACCTGGCAGGATGGATAAACGGACCATCGGTGACAGGACTGTTATAATGGATGGCGCGCATAACGAGCAGAAGATGCAGGCCTTCGTCGAGAGCTTTGAGCAGCTCTATCCTGGCCGGAAAGTTCCAATTCTCATTGCTATAAAGAAGTCGAAGGACATAGAGTCTATTGCACCGCTCATCGCTCGTATTGCGTCGACAGTCATTGCGACAAGATTCGACCGAGGGCAGGACATGCCAGATATCGCACTTGAGCCGAGTGAGATTGCGAGGGCGTTTAAACTCGGAGGTATCGATGAAGTAGCTCAGGAACCTAATACCGTTAAGGCGTACAGGCAGTTTGTTTCTGTGATTGAAGATGTTGGCATCGTGACCGGTTCGTTTTTTCTCATCGCCCAATTGCACCGAGATGTTGAGGAGCTGGCATGATTCGTCACATTGTCGCCGTTGATGATGCGTATGGGATTGCCCGGGTTGGTACAGACCAGACGCAGACCGGTATTCCGTGGGACATCCCCGATGATTTACATCATTTCCATGATATGACAAAACGATTTGGCGGCCACGTCTTGCTAGGCAGCGGCACAATGGAGGTTATCGGACACGCGCTCAGCGCGCGTAATACGTATTTACTAACTCATAATCCGGAGCTTGAAGTGCCGGATGGAGTCGTCGTGGTAACAGACTTAGAGCAATTTCTGGCAGACATGGAAGCGCAGCGGAAAGATCTCTGGATTGCGGGTGGCGAAGCACCATACCGAGCCACCACACCTGACGAAGTGTACCTGACCCGCGTATCGGGTTCGTATAACTGCAATCGCAAATATCCTGAAGACACACTAGAGACATTGCGGCGCGTTGAGCAGTTCCCGATTTTTGAGCAGAATGGCTACAGCTATCAGTACGAGCTGTACCGTAAGTAGAGATTTTTTCAGCGTTATAGAAAAACAGCACCTTTATTAGGGATGCTGTTCTGATGCTGTTCTTCTATAATTATTTATTGCACTACTTAGTAGAGCTTGTATCTGTTGAGCTCGATGAGCTTTGACTATCTTGAAGCTCGTGGTGGCCCCCAGATCCTCCCGGCCCACCCCTTAGTAGGTAGCGATAATCGTTTGAAATGCCGTTTTTACTCATCCAGGTATCGAGCGCAGTGCGTTCAGCATCCGTTGGAGCCTTTCGCTCGACGTCGGTTTCACTAGCCATGCTGCTGCGGTTTGTTTCTCGCTGCTGCTCGAGTGCGGCTTTCTTGGCTAGAATCGCATCAGCCTGTGTCTGAGTTAGTTTACTGTCTTTGACGAGCTGCGTAAGCTCGGTTTTTACAGCTACCGTATGTTGCGCTTCCATCTGGGCATGTTGCGCATCGAATACCGCCTGTACATCAACTGTCTTAAGATTAAATTTACTTGCAAGTGCGGTGACTAGGCTAGACACGGGGTTGGTCATGCTTGCACTGGTTGCCGTGGCTGCGTGAGCGATCCCAAGTCCGGTAACGCTTGCGAATGCTACCGCGGCGGTGACACCAACGGTGGCGAGTGATTTCTTCATAGACATTCCTCTATTTACGGTTACCAAAAGCCGTTGCGCAACAGCCTTGCAATTCTACGTGAGGCTAATGAGAGTTAGCTGAAGATATTTTCATCTCCAGGCTACAGAGTTGTGTAGATGCTGAATATCTGTAAAATTGTAAAAAATATTACAGATATTGAGCTTATGCTTCAGTAATGGTACGATGAACAGGTAGGAGATTACCATATTTATGGACAAAAACATTCAAAATAAACATGTCGTTATCATCGGGGCGGGTACGACGGGCGTTATGCTCGCAAACCGTCTTATCAAATCCGGGCACGACGTCACCATTATCGACCCAACCACCGAGCACTACTATCAACCCGGCTTTCTATTCGTTCCCTTCGGTCGCTACAAGCTATCGCAGCTGCATCGGCCGCTTGCCGGGCTGCTCCGTAAGGGCATCAAGCACCTGCAAGATAAAGTGATCAAAGTGCACGCAGCAGACAAGAAAGTGACACTCGAATCCGGCAAAACACTCGAATATGACGTGCTCATTATCGCCACTGGTACTCGTATCGACCCAAGTATGACCGAGGGTCTGCTCGGTGTTGACTGGCGAAAAGACGTCTTCGATTACTACACCCCCGATGGTGCTGAGGCGCTTCAGAAAGCGATGGCAAACTTCAAAGGCGGCGATCTTGTAGTTCAGATTATGGAAATGCCCATCAAGTGTCCTGTTGCGCCGCTAGAGTTCACCTTCCTGGCCGATGATTATTTCAAAAAGCGTAAGCTGCGCGACAAGGTCAAGCTCACATATGTAACTCCGTTGCCAGGCGCATTTACGAAACCAGTGGCTGCCGCCAAGCTTGGGCATATGCTGACCGACCGCAATGTCGATGTTGTCACAGATTTCTTGGTAGAGAAGGTCGATCCACAGGCGAACAAGATTGTCTGCTATGACGGGCGCGAAGTACACTACGATCTACTCGTCACCATTCCGATGAATGTGGGCGCTGATTACCTGAAGGACAGTGGTCTTGTCAATGAGGTCGGTTTCGTCGAGGTCAATCACGCCAGCCTGCAGTCAGTCAAGTACCCTCACATCTTCGCTATCGGTGATGCCGCTGACCTACCAACATCTAAAGCCGGGTCAGTCGGACACTTCGAAGCGCACACCTTGCAGCGCAACATCGATGACTATCTGGCGGGTAGACCAGTCGAAGAAACGTTCGATGGCCACTCCAACTGCTTCGTCGAAGCAGGCGGCGGTAAAGCATTGCTGCTTGATTTCAATTACGATACCCAGCCGCTCGAAGGAATGTTTCCCTTCGCGGGAATAGGACCTATGAAGCTACTCAATCCAAGCCGTATCAATCACTGGGGCAAACTGGCCTTCCGTTTCATCTACTGGTACATGCTGTTGCCTGGTCGAAAGATTCCGTTCATCCCAGACCGCATGAAAATGTCGGGCAAGAAGGTGCCAAAGGAAGTCTCGCAGCCGGCACCAGTCGCCGCTGTGCCAGTTTATCCTACAACAGAACAAAATCAATCCCAGGTGAAGCCAACAGAGGAAAATAGTGCAACCCAGGTTAAATCCGACGAATCAGTCGACCAAAATAATGTATCAAACGACCAACTAGCAAATAAATTGAAGGAGGGTGGGGACGATGAATAAAACTATCGCTGGTCAGGATGTCGACGTTGATGTCGAAGGTTACATGACCGATATGAATGCGTGGAGTGGCGATATCGCTAAAGCCACCGCTGCCGAACTCGGCATCGACGAGCTGACGCAAAAACACTGGGATGTAGTTAACTGGCTCCGTGAGCAGAGTGCCCAGGGTGTCGAGCTTAATATTCGAAAAGTCGGAAGCTCAGGCATCGTCGATATCAAAGAATTTTACCAGCTCTTTCCCGGTGGGCCGCTCAAAAACGCCAGCAAAATAGCTGGTCTTCACAAACCAACTAGCTGTCTATAAAGAGGAGATATATTATGTCATCACAACACCCCCATAAGACGGAGCACGAAGGCCACGAAATGTGCCATGTCTGCAACCAATGTAAAGACTGTGGCGCTTGCCGCTGTGAAGCCGCGACTGGTCCGGCCCTAAAAAAGATGATGATCGTCGTCAGCAAAGCGAGTATCGACGGCATCTACGCTGGTCTCATTATGGCAAATGGCGCACGTAGCGAAGGTATCGAGTGTGATATGTTCTTCACGTTCTTCGGACTCGACGCCATCACCAAAAAACGTATGGAGCACCTACGTGTCGCTGCTGCCGGCAATCCTGGCATGCACATGCCTGAAATCGCCGGTGTTTTCCCGGGAATGGAGAGCATGGCAACGCACATGATGATGAAGCGTATGGCTGAGCTCGATATCCCCCCTGTGCATGAATTCCTAGATATCATCAAAGCTGCCGGCGGGCACGTTTTCGCCTGCAAGCTTGCTATGGAGATGTTCAATCTCAAGCGTGAAGATATGTGGGATGACGTCGATGATGTCTTGACCGTCGGCCAGTTCTACGAGCGCTACAGCCCAGGCTCCCAAATCATCTTCATCTAAGACAAGTTCGAGTGATTGCCTCGCGTGCTCATGACACGACTTCCGCATGAACTGATTCTAGGTGAAAGGAAATTATCACGTGTTTTCAGGTATCTGTTAGATGAGCGAAATATGGTAATGTGATAGTTTGTACGGTTTCGGAGTTGCACGGCGGCCAAACTAGTCTACAATCAGTGGTATGAGGCAAGCGGGCAACGTGATGGTGGCGGTGGTGTTTTCTCTTCTAATTACGCAGGCTAGTTTCCTGCCTGTGAGCCGCGCCTCTGCGGCACCAGTACAATTTTCACAGGTAATCCGTCCGCTATACTGTATCATCGATGTAGTCGCGGACGGCCCGTCGGTGAACGTGTATCTGGCGCCAGCCGAATGTGTGCATTCGGCTCAAGCCACACAGCTCCTAGCCGACACACGCTCAGCATTATTGGATACGCAAAGTCTGTAGATTAGTTTTCGTATAGTAAATCACGCAAAGAAAAAAGCCCATCTTGCGATGGACTTCCTCCCGTGATAACCATTGCTGGTTATCACTCATCACCTTGCGGTGATCGCCACCTCACGGTGGTATTCATAAGTCTATGCCTACTTACGAACTATTGCAAGCAGAAGCGTTTTATGGTGTGCATAACATGTGCATAACTGGTCCTGTTTTGCGCACAAAGTTAAAGCTATCTATGCTAATTCTATGGTCGCAAATATTTTACGTTGATTTCCATTTTTGTTAGGAAAAAGGTCAACGATTGAAACTGAGTTTATGAGTCTGCTTTCGCCTGACAGTAATATGCCGGATTTGTTAAACGTGCTATGGGGTAGGTAGCCTTGACCTTGATAATTTGGTTTGTTGTAGATAACTCCAGAGTTATGAAGCCACACATAGATTTTTTTATAAAGACCCAGCAACTCTGGAGTTTTCTTTATTCTCATAACGACAACGTCTTTATTGGGACCAAACATATCGTTTTTGTCTGCTTCAATATTGAAAGATCCCTGACCAACTAAAAGCCTTGTTAACTCATTAGTAAGCCATTCACCATCTTTGTCGATTTTAAACACGCCAGCCAATGTTAAGTGTAATGGGAACTCAGTATAGTAAAATTCAGATCCTTCCGGGACGTCCTTAAGCAACGAAATAATTGCCCATTTTTGTATAAATTTTTGCATGTCTCTAGTTTAGCAAAGTAGACGTCAGTCCTGACGTCTACTAATTAATCTTGTTTGGTACGCCCGGACGGATTCGAACCGCCGACCCTCTGTTCCGAAGACAGATGCTCTAATCCGCTGAGCTACGGGCGCCTAATTTTGATTTTTTTGTCTTTGGTGAGTACGTTCCCTATGGCAATTCGCACAAACTACCTCACATTTTACAATTTCTTCCCTCAAAGCACTAATTCTACCCGTAGCTGAAAGATAATTGACATCACTTATTTTGGTCTTAGCTTCAGGATGATCGAAGTCTAGGACATAGTACGGGTAGAATTTACCACAATCAGTACATGGCTTCGATTCTTTGACGCTCTGCACGAATTTATTTATCTTGGCACGATATAGGGTATTACGCACCAGATATTTTTGCTTATTAGCGGATAATGTCGTTTGCTGGCAGCTTTTCTATCCTCTATGTTTTTGTAAGCCATAAAGAAATTGTAACAGTTAGTTGATGTTCGAAGCCAAGTATTTTAATCCGCTGAGCTACGGCCGCGTAACAGGAGTATTTTACAGATGCTGAAAGGGCTAGGCTACCTTGCAATTATGCTGCCAGCATTGTACTATATGGTGTTGTATTAAAGTCAAGAGTATCGGAAAAACCCGTGTTTGCAGACATTACTACCCAAGTAGACATAAATCAGACAAAGAACGCCCTGCAAACACTGGGCGAGTCTGTCTTTGACTGGCATTCGTTGTTCGTGTTGGTACTCTGTGTAACGAGTGCGCTTATCGTCGGAAGTACGGTGGCATTGCTTATCCGACGCCTGACTCGTTCCATCGCTCGTTCGGCAGATGCGACGACTGACCTAGGAATGGTGAACCGTCTACGCCGGCTTGAAACCATACTTATAATATCGATAGCTATCATTCGCATATTCTTGATGGTGACTGCTGTATACGTCTGGTGGGTCGCGACACACCCAAATACCGCAAAACCCAGTAGTATCATCGGTGCGGGTGCTCTGACGGCCCTCATCTTCGGTGGCGCTATAACGCCGCTGCTCAGGGACTTTTCGTTCGGCGCCGGTATGATGGCGGAACGCTGGTTCGGTGTCGGTGACCTCATAAGTATTGACTTCCCAAAAGTGCAGGGCGTGGTTGAGCGTATTACGCTGCGCTCCACGAAGATACGTGGTCTGAATGGTGAGATCATATGGGTCGCCAACCAAACGATGAACGGTGTGAGGGTTACGCAAAAGGGAGTCCACCGTACAGCTATCGAAATATTTACGAATGATTCCAAAGCAGCAGAAACCATGGTGCGTAATGTTAATAATTTACTGCCGGGGGGATATTCGCTACTCGTTGCACCGCTGGAGGTTGTCGATATTTCGCTGCGTGATGAGAATGTATGGCACCTGACTGCCATCGGCGAAACAGCGCCGGGGCGTGAGTGGATACTTGAAAAAACGGCCATCGAAATTTTTAAGAAATTAGATGGGCAGGCCAAAAAGCCGATACTTATCGTCGACCCAGTGGCACGCTACGCTGACCCAGATATGGAAAAGCAACTGGCTCGAGCGGTCAAAAACGCCCGCAAACAGCGCCGCGCGCCGCGCTACCACAAGGTCATAAAAGACGATCGCTCTCAAAAGAACTCAGCGCGCAATGATGGCTGAGATAATTGGCTCAGACGTAGCTATTCTGAACCATCCAAAATACGTAGCTTAGCGGCGCCAAATAATGGTCGCCAGACACCACGTCGGGTATTTATTGGATGCCGTTCCTTAACGTGGACTTTATCGTAGATAGTCGGCAAATATTGCGCATGGTATTTATTGCGTAACAAAGTGTAGCTGGATTTATCGTATATCTTCCAAAATTTATCCTCCCGGTAGTACGCATGTGCGTAGAACCACTTTTTACCACCAAGTTCCGCTACCTTTTGCTCAACTGCATGATTATTCCTCAAGAATTCATCATACGATGGCATTAGCCCTCCCCAAAGTCCAATGTTGATAGCTAGGGGTGTTTTGAGGTGGCTCGGGATAAACTGCGAGGTAATATCAGTACGAAGCGGGCACAGCCACAGCGGGTATATGCGTAGGGACGCATCCGTGTATTTCATGAAACTCGTCACTGTATTTTGAGGAAATGCTAAATCCTGGACAATAGTTTGTTGAGATATACCGCTCTCCTGGAGTGCTTCGTACAACTTGCGAGTATGGAGTAGCCGGTCGTGGACGACGCGCCAAAAGCGGTTGAATGGCACTCCAATGATTTCGAAGGCGTATTTGCCCACCCAGAACCCACCACGGTCATAGCGGAATAGATAATCGACGAGAGGAATCGATTCTGTTACTTGATTGCCGCTCTTATCTATCTTCTCGGCATGCAGATAGAACCAATCATCATGTGCTCTAGTGAAACGTCGGACCTTGCCGACCTTCTCGTCGCTGAGCTTACCGACCATGATTACCCCATGCTCACGGCCGAACATGATACCATCGATGTAGTCGTACGAAGCTTTGGCGACCTTCTGCAGTGTGGCGACTGCATCCTCGAAACTCGTCACTGGTAGATAGGTGAGTGTGACATACTTTTTGGCTGGTATGAGCTGTAGCTCTACGGCTGTCATGACACCCAGCGTGCCATACGTACCGGCTGTGCCATAAAACAAATCACGTTTTTCTTGCGGACTACAGCTAACCACTTTACCATCACCAAGGATCATTTCATACGAGTTACATATTTCGTGGAAGCAGCCATACTTGAAAGAGCTGCTCTCGCCAGCTCCACCCTGTATGCCGCCACCGACCGTAATACCCGGGAACTCCATTACGACTGGCGGAACCAGGCCGTATTTAAGCGTTGCCGCGACGAGCTTGTCCATTGGTACATTTGGCTCTATGATAGTAATTTTGCGCTCTGGGTCTATACGGAGTACCTGGTCGAGCCCACTTGCGTCAATCATCTCGTCACGTTTAAAGACCTGTATACGCGTGGAGTTTGTACTACCATGGAACACCTTAAAAGGTTTCTTCATCTCATATAACTTTGCTACATCTAACGCCAGTTCGGCGACGACTTTTCTATGCCTGTCCATGAGGAAGATTTTATCATAGAAGTACGTTTTCAACTTTCGATGTGGTTTCGTATCTGCTAGCATAATGTCAGATGAGTCCCATCAGTCTAATCGTCTTTGCTCTTGTTTGGTTTGCTGCACTGTATGTGCTGAACTCGCTTATCGCAGGACGTCCAAAAAAAATCGAACCAAGAAAAGCGATAGTCTATTTTTTCACGGTAGCGCTTATCGGGCTATACGGCGAGATATTTCTCGACACGGTCTACAATCATTTCGTTGGCATGCCGTTATGGCGCTATAACATATTGCCTATCTTCGATGGGTATACCTCATCGTTCGCAATCGCAACCTGGGGTTTATATGGTTTTCACCTGTATCTGCTACACGACACACTAGGGGCGAAATGGTCTATCACTAAAACAAGACATTTAGCCCTGATATTTTCGATTGAAGCGCTATTTCTCGAGGCCTTGCTGACTATCAGCGCTCGTTTGGCACTTGGTAAATACCTTTACTACTACTATCCTTCCGACCTTTGGCATGTCTCATCCTTGCAAAACATGCCATTCTATTTCATCTGCGGTGTAGTTGTCCTGAAGACATTGAAACGTTTCAGGTCAGACCCGATTTTTTTCTCGGCCATGAGTGCAGCATTACTGTTCGTACTTGTTTTTCTAATTTGAGGCTTTTGAACCAACTTCATTCATTGTCTTCAATGCTCCTCCTTTTAAGTAAGGGTTATCTATTTGCACTTTATGTTTCGTCAAGGCATACTAACTATGTATGGCACAAGCAGTTACCGTAGCAAATGTGAGCGTTGTATTTGAAGGGAAGTTCAAAGCGCTGGATGATATCAGCGTCGAGTTGCCCAAGGGCAAAGTTGTCGGCCTTATCGGCCCGTCCGGGGCGGGAAAGACGACACTCATTCGAGCTATTGTCGGTCGGCAGAAACTCTCGGACGGCAGCATAAGGGTTCTTGACCAGCCCGCCGGTACTGCCGATTTGCGTTCGAAGCTGAGTTACATGACACAGGAGATTTCCGTTTATCCAGATCTGACCGTTCAACAAAACTTGCAGTATTTTGCCACGATGTTTGGTGTAAAGCGGAGTGATCGAGACAAAGAAGTTGACCGTTTGCTAGACATTATCGATATGGTGCCCCAGGCTGATCAACTCGGGGGTAGTTTATCTGGTGGGCAAAAACAGCGCGCCTCTTTGGCCGTCTCGCTCATCGGTCAGCCGGAGTTGCTGGTGCTCGATGAGCCGACCGTGGGGCTTGACCCAGTGCTTAGAGAAGAAATATGGAAACTGTTTCGTAAACTAGCAGAGCAGGGCACATCGCTCATCATCTCGAGCCATGTCATGGACGAAGCTGAGCGTTGCGACGACCTGGTGCTGATACGAGATGGTAAAGTATTGGCGCATGGTACACCCGAGGGCCTATGCGAGCAAACTAGTACCAAGACAGTCGAGCAAAGCTTCTTGAAACTCGTGGGGGAGCAAGCATGAGCCCGCGCAAAACTCTCACTACAGCGCTACGTGTTCTGCAGCAGCTGAGCCACGACCGACGTACACTTGTGCTCGTGCTATTAGTGCCGACTATATTGCTCACCATATTGCGTTACGTGTACGATGGGGAACCGCAAGTATTTGAATCGATTGCGCCGATGATGCTTGGCATTTTCCCGCTGACACTCATGTTCATCATAACCTCCATCGCAACACTGCGCGAACGAACTATCGGTACGCTCGATCGTCTGATGACGATGCCAATTTCCAAACTCGACTTTATCTTCGGTTATGCGATTGCCTTCGCTGTGCTTGCACTTGCCCAAGCGGTTATCGCCAGCCTAGTGGTGCTTGGGCTGCTTGGTGTGACGGTACTGGGTGGCACGTTGCCGGTCATCATCAGTGCGGTGGTCGCAGCGCTGCTTGGTACGGCTCTCGGGCTTTTTATGAGTGCCTTCGCGACGAGCGAATTCCAGGCCGTGCAGTTTATGCCGGCTTTCATATTTCCGCAGCTGCTCGTTTGTGGTCTGTTCGTCGCGCGTGATCACATGGCGACAGCGCTGCAATGGTTTGCTAATGTTATGCCACTAACCTACAGCGTCGAGGCGATGAAACAGGTCACCATGCATGCCACCTGGACGAGTGAACTGACTAAAGACTTACTCATTGTCATCGCCTACGGCGTCGTTGCTCTTATTCTTGCCTCTCTCACCATCCGCCGCAAAGAATAGTGTGATAGTTCTGGCGATGTTTAGACTTACGTTTTGCGTGAGGCTTATTGTCAGATGCCACTAGGACTTAGATTTGTATTGGTTGAATCTGTGAAGGACGATGGGGGTGAGCCAGAAGGCAGCAAGCCCACCGATGGCGGCGAAAACCAGGCTACCAATAATATCTATCGGCGAATGGATGTGTCCGACCACTCGGGCGATACCGATGAGTAGTGAGAGTACCAATAGCGCCAGACCCAATTTCTTCGATGATGAATACATGGTGACCGCGATGAAGGCTGTCAGTACCGTATGGTCAGATGGGAAGCCATTGTCAGCACCATGCGGGAATAGCGGGGTCAGGTGGTGCGATATGAATGGGCGTGGGTCATAGTAGAGCGCGGCACCCAACTTCACTAGACCAAACGCGACGATGCCGGCAATCAAACCGAATACGACGAGACGTTTCTTATCTCCGCTCGGAACCCGCAGCCAATAGATTAAGGCCGCCAGACCGACGACGAGAAACAAGTATTTCGCTATGAGGAATAAGACTTCATGCACCGTACTATTGTACCCCGGAACCACAGATATTCTGAAAGACATCGCACTAGAGTACAAAACTCCGCTTGTTGTCGCTAACAAAATGAGCAAATGGTGTCTAATAGAGTTAGATAGCCGAGAACAACACTGGCACAAAACCCATACACAGTCTAATCATTTTTTGTGAGCGTACCGGGGTAGCCTGTAGGCGAATATTAGCACGATTGCAGCCGCACCGATGAGGCCTAGCCATATTGACCTAGACACACTTGTTCCTTCAATAACACCCACGGAAAAGTACCGGACGGTCGAGCAGCCACCTACATCGCTACTGTCAGTATAGGTTACGCTGCCGTTGAAATGACCGCTGGCTAGATAACGTTTTGAAACTAAGGGGTCACTAGACGTGTCAATACTAAACTTTTCTTTCGTACCATCGTCCCAATTAACATCGAGTATCCCACGTAGTTCCTCTGAACTACGCAAACTAAGACTCACGGGTTCACCAATTTTTACGTCCCAAAACCTATATGTAGTAAGCTCGAATTGCGCCAGACACCCACCGGCAGATGAAAAAGCATAGGAGAAATAGTAAGTGTATGGTTGAGTCTGCACGCTGCAGGTGCCTGCTAGACAAGCTTCAAAAGTCAAGGCCACGGAAGAGTCGTTCGCTACATAGTTGAACGACCATTTGCCAAACGCATTCGCAAATACCGAACCGATAATCTTGCCATTCTGATACACACTGATCTGGGCGAAAGGAGCCGATTCACCCGTTATTTCGACAGTGTTGCCGTTAATCTTGGTGCCATCTTCTGGCAATATCGAGACGGGTGGCGAAAGTTGATTTGGCAGTACGATAAGATCAGGTTGCGAGGGAGCACCTTTCTGGGCAACGCTAAACGACACGTTCTCAGAAGACTGGCTCTGCCCAAGACTCGGTGTCGATGCCTGCACGTAGGCGGTGTACGTACGAGTGGCTAAGGCTGAAGTGTTTAATAGGAACTCATAAAATCCCGCGGAGCTTGCCTGGGTTGTTTGGACAGAGCCTGATACCCCGAGGGATAGCGTAACCACAGCAGATGGAACAGTGTGGCCGTTTATCTGTACTATGCTGCCAGACTGCACCGACGCCGGGCTAAGCTTGGTAATCGTGGGTGCCAGAAATACCGATATATCCGTTGTATGTTGTGTCTGAACACTCACTTGACGCGCAAAGACTGCCGAAGTAACGCCGGCGGAATCTTTGTAGGACAGCTGTATAGTACGAATGCCGGTAGCCTGACCGCCGAGCATGAGTGAAAAACTGCCCGTAGCATCTGCAGTCGTACTACCAATAGCGTTACCGTCTTCGGAGGCAGTTACCAGGGCATGTGGACTTGATTGGCCGAAAAGATGGAGCACGGTGTCCGAAACGTCCAGAGACACCACCGTTGGGTTCGTGATTGCGATAGCAGGCTGTGCGACGCTGACAGCAACAATTATGGCACTAACAAAGGCTTGTAATATTCGTGCCACCACAGCTTAGCCCTACTTACCCGGTTGCTTACCGCGCAGGGCTTTCGCAGCATCCGACAAGCGTTCACGTCCTCTGTAGAGGGTGTAGGTGAGTAGTACTAGAATCACAATAGCGGGGACTATTATCTGGTACGGGAAGACTATAATATTCGTTTCTGCAGTCGAAATACTATTATCGCTGCCCGTGACAAGTGTAAGTGTTGCATGATACCGTCCGACCGTAAATCCACTTGGCTGCCAAGCTGTGGTGATGTCGCGGATAGAATCGGGGAGTACGTTCTTTTTGTCGAGCTGTAGGGTAGCTACTTCGTGCCCGAACATGTTTTTGATGACGATTGTACCAGATGGCTTGAAGTGAACATTGCCAGTATTTTTAATACGTGACTTTATTTCGATGTTCTTCTCGAGGCTGTAAAAATGTTGTGCCGGCTTGAAACTGGCAATCTGGCCACTCTCGTGAATGTCCCCAGCAACCTTAACTAATATGACGGGGGCGATTTCTTGCGATACGAGCGCGGCTGTGCCTTTCTGCTCAGGGGGAACTGTTTGAAATACGACAGAACCGAAGTGACTGCCGGGTTCGGCATCCTTTGGTACATTGACGGTGACCACGAAATCTTCCGTGGCAGACGGTGCGATGGTCACTGATGATGGCGTAGTTGTGAGCCAGTCAGAGAGTGAATAGGTTGTCTTAATCTCTGTGAGGTCGATTGCACCTTCTTCTCCGCGCGGGGTGAAGTTCTTCGCCGTCGTTTTGATGACGACTGCTTCCTTCGAAGCATTCGTGAGGCGGAAGGTGCTCGTCTGTGACTCTCCAGGGTTGGCAGAGAGCTCAAGTATCTGCGGAGATATGCCCAGAGTAACCGTACCGTCAGCCGGCACAGCCTGTGTCAGACCGAAACAAACCAAGGGCAACAATATAGACAATAGGACAACCCACCGGAGCTGACTTATTCGCTTCATATTCTTCATAGCCTCCAACTTACTACTATTGTAGCTTGGTTTGTAACACTACTCAAGGAGTTTAATAGTAAGAAGCCGCAGTGTAGATAATAGTGGTCTGGTAAGTTCCGGCTTGAGTGGTGGTGGATACCCCTACTTGTTGGCCGACACGGGTTGTTTGGGTGCCGGACGTCGCGCCAGGGTTATCGACGATTGGGTCATTGCTGGTCGTGAAGCCCGCCCAGAGGTTCCCAGGAGTAGTGAAGCGGTTCGCAGTTCCGCCAGTGAGTGAGCTGTCACTGGTGGTATAGCCCCATGCTGCTGTGCCAGCGGCCGGAAATGCCGTCGGTGCCACATTCGTGCCAGTGTGGTTAGCGATAGTATTAGTACCGTTGCTTAACTGGCCAGATTCACGGACATAAATCGTGTAGCCATTTGTCGCGTTCGTGCTGACCTGGAGATCGTGGGCCGAAATGCCGTTCGCTGCAAAGGTGACGTTATTCAGGAAGTTGATGCCTAGGGCAGTCGAAGTAACTGTTGTCGTTGCACCATTTACTGATTGGCCGGTCGCAACACCGGCGCAGGTGAAAGTAAGCGTCGGATCAACTGTGAGCTGCACGGGTTCACCGTTATTGAGAACATAGGCCACTGTGGCACGGTCTACCGCATTACCGCCAGTACAGCCGGTGTCTGTGTAGCTCGTGAATATTCCGTAATAGGTTATTCCCTCCGTAGCGGCGTTCGTAATGCCGCCGAAAACGATATTGCCACTGGCAATAGGTGCCTGACCTGCGGCATTTGTGAGTCGCAGGCGGCCGTTTGTCGTGTTGTTGTACGTCCATGACCCAGCTGTGATGACGGAAGAACTGCTCAGGGTCGACGAAGTAGTTGTGCCGACGGCTGAACCAGCACCATTAGCTTGAGTATTGAGCAAAAGGTCAATACATTTGATGGTTGTACCAGTCGTAAAACTCGATGAATTGAGGGTGTACGAGCTGGTTGCGCTTGCTTGCGGATCGGAAAGTAGTAATGAGGTGTTGCTCAGGGCATTTGCCTGTAATACCGGCAATAACATTGCAAAGACAAGCCCGAAAGTTGCAATTAACACTAGCCATACGGTACCTTTGATGGTTTTTGTCATACTACGACTCCTTTTCCCTCTACTACTAATGCTTATGATTGTAGCATTTTTTTCTGGAAGCACAAGCATCGTTTGGTATTTATTTGTTTGAGCGCCAAAGTGCCCGCCAGGCAGTGCCAAGATTTCGGTAATGCAGGGCAATGTATAGCAATGTAGTCAAGCCTAGTAGCCGTAGGAAAGTCAGTATGATTGGAGGAGTGACGAGCATATTTTCGGGCTGTGTCTTGATGATAGCCCTATTGTCACCATAGGTTATCTTGACGTACGCTTGCGTCGTACCGACCCGGTCAGGCACGACCCAGTCGTGCGTAAAGGTCGTGGTCGTCTGTGGCAAAACGAGCTTCGCTTGCATGGGTATGGCTTTTTCCGTGCCGGACGTATCGACGAGCACAATTGTGGGCGTGACGAGATCGTGTACGTTGCCACTATTTATCACCGATATCTCAGTTGTGACAATCGAGTTTTTGGTTGCGTGCGGGGGGAACAAGCCCTTGCTAGTAATTTGTAATGATTCGCGTATCTTACCTGCGACATTGATGAGTACCGTGGACGACACTTCTGGTACGACGATGCTAGTCGGCACTTGTCGGGAAAGCTGCTCGAAGCTCAGGCCGCGGACAGTTATCTCTGCATAGTGCCCGCCTGGAGAAGCATTTTCGGGTATTTCTATACGTATAGGGATTTGTTTAGTTTCCTTTGGATTGAATACGTAGTGATCGTCGACGAACTTCACCCAGCTGCTCGCATCATAGGGTTTGATATCGACCCCAGGGATGACACCTTGGAAGTATAAAGACTCCGCCCTAAGCTCAACCGGTAAACCACGCGTATTTACGTTGCTGATTACGAGCTCGCGGTGTATGACATCTCCCGGTTTGGCTGCGACTGACATAATGGCCGGCGATAAACCTAGGGTAGTTTTTTCTGCATGGGCGATAGCCGGCAGAGCCGCTAGCAGCGCGAACCCGAAACCCATGCATGCGACAGCCCTCAATGTCTTCATTACAATGTATTGTAGCGTATTAATACTTGGCAGCCGCGCTGAAAACAAGCACGGTATGATATAGGCCTGAAACCTGACTCGGGTTGGCCGTGACCCGGTGAGTGATGGTAAATGATTCGCTCGAAATCGGTGAGCCCGTTATCGTGTTTAAGTCATCCGCTACGACGTCTCCCGGGGCGATCGTCGAAAATGGAGCATAGCAGGGGCCACCCCCACCGCCAAGACACGTTACCGGGTTGAAAAGGTTGGCTCCATTAATCGATGTGTCACTCGATGTATAGCCGTAGCCTACGTCACCTCCGAGCCACGAGTCTGGTGTAGCATACGTGCCGCCGCTGAACATAGGGATAATGTTACCACCATCAGTTTGCAGCGAACCGGTCGTGTAAGCTCGTATCTCGTAGCCGTTGTGTGCGTTCGTAGAAGTGAGCAAAGTAGATATCTTCGTGTCGGTGAACCCGTTGCCGGCGTTCAGGTTGCTGAACAGGATACCCCCTGTCGTAACTGAAAACGTCAGATGGGGTGCTACCAGTTGGCCGTCACTGCTGATGACAATCACATTGCCAGCGACGTCGGTGGCACGTATGTTGTAGTAGTAAACCTTTGAAGTCTGCAATGAAAGACTGCCGTTTGTGATAGATGTACTCATACCATTATTGGTCCAGCCCAAAACATCTGTCGCGCCTGGTGATGTCCCGATGGAATATTCGAACTGGGCGATGCCCGAACCGACGTCGGTGATATTCCAATTAGCACTTAAGGTATTAAGCGAGCCATCGTTGTAGTCGAGGTCGACCGAAGGCGTCAAGCCGTCGTAAACCGATCCACTGGGGTTGGTATTGTCGACCACTAAATCACTAGCAGATTCGGCATTGCCCCCAAAGCTCACCCACGATGAGTACGCACCTGCACCGTCTTTGGTACGTACCTGCCAGTGGTATTGAGCTCCGTCGGTTAGCCCGAGTACGGTGGCCGTGGCCGTCACGGGGCTACCGGCGTAAGATATCGATGTTCCACACAGGGTGTTGGTATTGGTGAATGCCGTACCTACTGTTTCTACCTCGACGCACAGCGCCAAATAGTCTGGGTTATCAGGGTCACTGAGTGAAGCCGAAAAGCGGACCTGTGTATCGTCAGCCCAACCTCCTACCGGTATTGAGCTGGAGGTGCTAACTTTAATTTGATTGAGAGATGTTGGGGAGTTTGGACTAGTGTTTGAGCCAGTTAGTTTGGCGATGATGGCGTCGACATATGGCGGCAAGTTACTATCGGTCGAGAAACCACCGATAGTGATGGTATGTGTATGTGTGCTGGAGCTTGCATTAGAGGCGCCGGTGGTGCGTGTATTAACGGTCGCGCTTGGAAGCGAAGATGTAAGCACCGTAGTTCCGTGCGTATGGGTCGCTGAACCACCGGTGGCGCCGTATGTCGTCGCGGGCTTTATGAAGCGTTGGTAAAATGGGTCAGTACTGCCGGACTTTATGGTCCAGGTTCCAAGAATTTGGTTATCCCACATCGCTAACATGTTTGGTGGCACACTTGAATTGCTGCCGAGTTGGCCTAAAATCGTGGCGATGTAAGGTGGTTCGTTACTCTGGGTGTCTGTATTGCCACTGTACGTGTGTATATGGTTATCGGCTGCGGCGGGTCCCTGGGCACCCGATGTATTCGGACTGGCAATCGTGCCGATGCCAGTGCTGGTCGTGCCGGTGATTGCGTGGCTATGAGTGTTGCTGCCGCCGGTCGAGCCAACCGTGCCCTCTCCACGTACATAGTTTCCATTTTGGGCGGAATATTGCGTCCAACCGACTGGAACGGCTGCGTCGAAGAGCGCGATTGCCCCAGCGGGAATCGTGCCGGGGGTGCCGCTCGAATTTGCTCGAATTACTTCTAGTTGCCGATAGACCGGGAGATTATTCGCCGGTCCGATGACTGGAGTAGTAGTGTGAATATGACTTTCTATTAAAGCGGTGCCTCCGGTAGTGTCATTGCCAGACTGGCTCGAAGTGCCAACTGTCGCTGTAGCGGTGGGCGTATGGGTCGCACCGCCGCCGGTGCCACCTGCAGTTGTTGCCCCACGGATGAATTTCTGATAGTACGTCTCCCCGGTACTACAGGAGGCGCATGTCCAGCCGATTGGTGTGGTACCGCCATCCCAATACAGCAGCATGTGCCCCTGGCCGTCGTCGGTGATGATTTCAGGTATTACCGAATAACTGTTCAGTACCACTCCCGTCGCTCGGACGACGCGAAAACAGTATGACGTTGAGGCGGGCGCAGAGTAATCAACTAGCGAAGTGTCCCACAATCCATCTTGGCCGACAGGGATGGCCGAGATAGAGTTGGTAAGGTTATTCGCCTCTTCATACGTCTGTGGCACGGTTGTATCGCTCCCGTGCGCAGGGTCATTCGCATTGGTCGTCAACGCTGACGCATCGGTCGGGGCGGGGTTATCATAGTAGCGGATATCGCCAGAACTTGTGCTGACGTCTGAATACGACTCGCCAGCAAAGCCAACGTCACATGAACCCGATCGCACCGCATACTGTAGCTTGAGACCCTCGCCATTGATGTCGCGGGTGGATGCACTGACATGGATCGTGAAACGTAACCGGAAGGGCTTACCCTGTTTCGGGGCGTTCGCCGCGGTATCTTGTGCAGTCAGAGGGGTACCGACATCAGTACTATTGGTGTTATTGAACCACCGATAGCTGCTCTGCCATAGTGTGCTTGGTGGCTGGTATTTCGCGATGATGACATCGATGTAGGGTGGAATATCGCTGGCGCTCGAAAAGCCAGTGGCATGCACTATGTGCGTGTGTGTGTCGGACGATGCAGCAAGCGTACCGCCTGCACGGGATGTCGTGCTACCGATTGCCGGCCCGGAAGCAATACTGACGTCGGCGGGCGTATGTGTCAGCGCTCCGCTTGTCGTACCGTAACTACTGGATGCCTTGATAAACTTCTGATACATCGGACCGCCGCTCATGCTTTCTATGATCCATTCCGTTGTCGGCGTATTGTCCCACATAGCGTACATTGAGCCTGTCAAAGAACTGTCTACTGTCAGTTTACCCGGGATAACTTCGATATACGGTGGTTCATTGTTAGTAATGGCGGTACTGCCTGATACATTATGTGTGTGCGTGTTGGTTGAAACGTTCGCCTGCGTGCTATTTGTCACTAGGGCGCCTTCACCACCAGTTGGCGTAGAGAGCGTACCCGTAATGGTGTGCGTGTGCGTGTCGCTGCCACCGGTTGTGCCGGCAGTTGATTCGCCCCTGACGTAGTAGCCGTTTTCGGAAGAATACTGTACCCAGCCAGTTGGTACAGCGCTATCAAAAAAGGCGATAGCGCCCGCTGGAATGCTGAGTGGGTTACCGGGGGAGTTATAACGTATAACCTCAAGCTGGCGGTAGCTGGGTATACTACTCGCGCTGCCTATGACTGGCGTGAAAGTGTGAGTATGCGCATTACTATTCAGTCCGGCAGTTCCGGTAGTTGCCCGCGCCGGCATAGGGTCAAGGGTTGCATCCACCGAGCCGCTAGCAGTATGGGTATGCGTGACAGCGCCGCCAGTACCGCCATACGTATCATTGCCGCGTACGAACTTCTGATAAAAGGGGTCAGTGCTACCACATGAAACACACGTCCAGCCAGTCGGGGCAGTGCCTCCGTCCCAAAAAAGCAGCATGCGGCCGTCGCCGGGCAAGGCATTTGCTGATTGAAAAATTAGTGGGGTGAAAACTCGCCCGAATGTCACGCCAGTCAAAACTAAAGCCACGACGACAGGTGACAGGTGTCGTAGTTTTTTCAAATTCTTGGTTGGGGGCATATATTTCATTGTCTCTCACAGACGGAAAACGTAACCATATTATAGATGAGATTGATAGACGCTGCAAAACGGTTATGAGATATCATACTGGTATAAGCAGACCTTGCAGACGTTAACTCGATACTCTTTGCGATTGCGTCAATGCTCATGCGCTTATCGCATCAAAGAAAAACCCGTCAAAGCCGAGGAGTTTTTAGCACGATTAGAATAGAAGTTTCTTTGTGTTAGATATTGAAACTAGACTTTAAGAATAGACAATATTTATCAAAGTTTAATCTTTGCCAACTAGGAACGCCTTTAATAGAGCATTGACCACTGTCTGGGTTCGCCCCAAGTAATTTAAAAATCAACCTTAATGCTAAAGCCGTTTCTAATAGCCCGAGCACATAATATACCAAGTAGCTTGCCTGAAAGATGCCCTTATGGGTTGATGCTGTCGTTGCTGGATCTTCTTGCTTGACTTCTTTAACCTGCTTAACTTCGTTATATTCCTGCATAATAATCTCCGTAATCGCGTTTATAAAATTTTATAAGTGAAAGCCGACACCTAGTAGTACGAGTGGCCACAAAGCTATAGCAAGCAAGCCTGACAGGATGTGTGGGATTGTGCTTAAACTACCTAGATAACCGTTACTACTCGCTACTACTAAACCTACAATCAAGTATATGATTGTTCCGATCGAGAATCTTTCCATAACTACCTCCGTTCTGGGTGTGAACTTGTAGTATGCTCTTAAAACTAATGTTTAACAATGTCCCTCCGGGGCTTAGACAATTTGTAGCGCTCTCATTGACACTATCGCAATTGTGCGACTAAGTCATCCATCTTCCAAAGCTTGTCAGCCGGTTGCCCGGTTTGAACTAAGTTCAAGGCTCGCAAAACTCTAACAATGTTCGAGATTGTGCCGAAACTGACTCTGTTAAATGTTTCTCCAGCACTTTTTGTTGTTTTCTGGAGTCGAGCGAATTCGTCTTGGTCGGTCATTAGCCTAGCCATGATGTCCGCGCCACGTTCTAGATCGTGACCTGGTTGCGAGTAATCCAAAATGAAACCGGATTGACCCTCAATAATCTGCAGAGGCATGCCGCCGTTATTAAAGGCAACGACCGGTATCCCATGCTCAATCTCATCACTTATCCGAGTTTCGCAACCCTCCTTTTCTGATAACTGTATGCCAATCATTGGAGCCTCACCTGGACACATCAGGGCATTCATCGCAGCGTAATTATGACGTAAACGCATGACAATAAAATCTTCCTTTTCATCAGCATGTTTATCGCGTCGAAGCCTAAGCATTTCTTCATACATGGGCTTGCCGCTAGGATCATCAACCGAACCATTACCGACAAGTATTATTTGCGGCAATTCACGGCCATCATATCCCTGCGCTCTCATGCGTTTACGAACCATACTGCCCAGCTCCATTGCATGGTCCATGCCCTTTGACTCATCAAAACGAGCAACAAGCATAATCCTTCTACGAGAAGTATCAATATGATTCATAATGTCCTCATATCTTTCCTCGCGAATCAACCAATGATTTTTCTTGTCAATCTCGGTATTTATAAAAGTAATGCCTTCCTCTATTTCACGAGGACTGAGCTCACGGTTGAGGTCATCAAACGGATCGGTAGTTGCCGGTGCGAATACCGTTTTGTCTTCCATCCCCGGCAGCATAAATTCTTCTCTCGGATGACCAATAACTATGTCAGCCTGCCGAACGCCACAAAGATCGAGTAAGTATCTTGCGACTTCACCCTGTGATGTCGAGGGATCGCACATTAGCTCGTGGTCTGTGTGAATATGGTCACGCCATAGTACATGGTGATTACCGAGATAGGGTTTTAGGAGCGATATCAGCGGAGCTGGTTGGGGGTCGTCTATAAATATATAATCAGCTTCCCTAATGGATGGCTGCATACCCAGTACATCAGCATTTCGCTCGTTCCACTCCCAATGCATGGTTTTTTCTTCCTCGGTCAGACGGTCTTCAGGATCCAGACGATCCTGCATAATGTTATGGATTTTTTTCGTTACCTTGAATACTTCCTCGTCGGTTTCCATAACGAACCAGTGCGCATCAACCCCCAGTTTATTTAGTATGTGCACCAGTGGCGGTCGCAACATCGCAACACCACCCCCCTCCATGGTCGGGTTAATAAATACCACTGACTTGTCCCTCATTCGCTCTGCGTAGTGCATGAGCAAATTCCAGTCTTCGGGACGCGCTAATCTTTTATAATCCTCGAGTGTTACGTAGCTTGAAACCGTGGCCTCAAATGTACTTGAGTTTCTGGTAACTTGATAAATCTCATTACTTCTGTCGGTCGGTGCTTCAAGATGATTAACTGTGTTTTCGCACTCCGCTAAAAGGCTGTCGACCAGTCCTACATCGGACATATTGTGTTCGGTGCGTTGATGTCCTGCTTCCATATTATATATGTTAGACACGAAGCTATCCTCGTTTTCGTTTTCCAAGGTGACCATACTAACCTTGTTGTAAGTAGTTTTTTGTTTTGTAAACTATTTAAACTACCTTAAAAATAATTATAGCACTCCCGTCAAATAAATAAACACCTCAAGATGTTAATGAAGGTGTATAAGAGACTTTGAGGAGCCAGTCGAACTACTCAATAATTTGCTGTCGACCTCAGCCCCCGAGACTTGCATGAAAGGGCAAACATCGCTCCGTCTGTTTGATCCCACTCAAGCTAAGCAGTTGTCTTGCTTCCCAACGAAATCACCCCAGACAGGCTTAGGCCATTGCCCCGAACATACCATCGCAACTTAAATAACTAGAGTCCACCCCAAGAGCCCACAGTAGACTAGCTAATAGTGATAGCGACACGATGAAACTCTGATCTCGGCATCGTTGACAATATAGACCAAGCGGTGTTCGTCGTTAATTCTTCGTGACCAAGCCCCCGACAAGGCACCTTTAAGCTGTTCTGGTTTTCCAATACCAGCAAGCGGATCGCGTTGACAATCTTTTAGGAGCTGATTAAGTTTCTTAAGAAGCTGTTTGTCATGACCTTGCCAGTAGATATAATCTTCCCAAGCCTGTGTTGTAAAAGTAAGTCTTCGACCCACCGTACTAATCCTCAATCAGCTGGTGAGTTTCTACCTTGCCATTACGGGCGTTCTTAGTGGACTTCAAAAGACGACGCGCATTGGCAGGGCTACGCAGAAGGTATTCAGTTTCTGAATACGAGTTGAATGTGTTAAGTGGTATGACAACAACTGAAACGTTGTCGGAACGGGTAACCACTAAAGGCTCTTGATCTTGGTCGATTTCGTCAACATAGCGTTTGATGTCTTTACGAAACTTTGAGATTGATGCTATTTTCATTAGTACTATTCCTTGTACAAGTTATTGTACGCTGTGTACACACTTAAATCAATAAGAAACCCCTCAAGACAGAAGATATAAGTATAATCGTATTAGAGGGCCATCGAAGACATTATCGCAGCTAAAGTCATGCAAGCTCATGAACAGCTTTGATGATCTTTTTTAAATCAGTGTCTTCAGTAGTATCGATACGCAGTACTGGGCCGATTTCTATTGGCGAGTATTTTTCATAAGGCTCCGGGCCTAGTTTTGCAGCATAGTTCTCTTGATCGAAATGCCCTTGGTGGCGTTCACCTGTCTCATTACGACTGACGAACCGCTGCTTTCTGATTGCAGGATCGGTCGTGCAATATACCTCTAATACGCTAGGCTTATATTTATTGACAAGCACTTTAAGTCGAGGTCTTGCAAAAGCTACTTCAAAGGCATTCTCGATGATCAACGATTTATCGCTGGCAAGCATTATGTCGGTCAGCTGGTATAGGAAATCATTGGATGCCATTCCTAGGGTTCTAGACCATGTTCTGTCTGTTACTCCAAGCTCATCAAACAAGAATTCTTTAATCGTATCCTTTGCTACAATGGGCATAATAAGTTCTTTCGATAGCAGATTAGCTAACGTAGTCTTACCCGTTCCTGGCAGGCCATTAATGATGACTAATTTCATATTCGTATAATAGATTTCTAGTAGAGGCCTTTTCTAATGCTTATGATTGTAGGTCCATCGTAGGCGCTATTGCAACTAAGATACGGCTCAATACTAAGGACATACCTCAATTAGTTGACTCTTTGACCCTATGAAGCCATCGCCTTGCACAGTACTACAATTTCCCCTATCGACATTTTGAGTATTTTTGCGTACGAAATAGGTAGCCAGTAGTAGTGAGATAACGGCTGCGAGTATCAAGGCTATGACTATTCTTTTCTTTTTGCGTACCTTCATAATTCTACTATAGCAAAAAAGATTCCTAGGAGTCTTTTTATAAATCTAGATTGGAGGGCCAGGAGGGACTCGAACCCTCGACATTCTGCTTAAGAGGCAGACGCTCTAACCAGCTGAGCTACTGGCCCATAAATGAGAAAAATGTAGTTTGTCTCATGTGGGCAACGGGGGTAATTGTAGCAAATCACCTCTGTGTATGCAAGATGGCACAACTGTTTGATACAATTGATAGCGATGAAGTCACTCAATGGTTCTGAATTAGCCGAGTTTATCAAAGAGCGCCAAGCACACGAAGTACGGGGGCTGCGTCAAGCATGGGGTATCGACCCCAAACTCGCTATCGTCGTCACAATCGACCACCCGGCCATAGCTATCTACGTGCGGATGAAAAAGCGCTACGGTGCTGACATATCCATCGACGTCGACATTCACCGGGTTTCACAGGCAGAAGTTCCGGCTCTTCTCGAAAAACTAAATGCTGACCCCGCCGTACATGGTATCATCGTGCAGCTGCCGCTCGAGGACCCATCTCAGACTGATGAGATTGTGGATCTTGTCATACCCAAGAAGGATGTCGATGCACTTGGGGTGAACGCAGTCTATGACCCAGCTACACCTACGGCCATCCTCTGGTTGTTGGCTGGCTACAATGTTGATCTGCGTGGTAAACACATCGTGCTAGTCGGCCGCGGCAAACTCGTAGGTGCACCACTAGAGCGAATGCTTATTACGGGAGAGCATGACGTGAGCGTTGTAGACCGCAAGACGGAAGATCTCAAAGCAGCCCTGCTCGAAGCTGACATAATCGTGACAGCTGCCGGTAGCCCCGGGCTTGTTCATTCAGACATGATTAAACCAGAGGCGGTTGTCGTCGATGCCGGTGTAGCGGGCGAAGAAGGCAGAACCGTCGGTGATTTGGCGGCAGACGTGCGCGAGCGCATAGACCTGACCATCACACCTGAAAAGGGTGGTGTTGGCCCACTCACTATCTGTGCACTTTTCGAAAACGTCATACGGGCCGCCCGCGCCACAACCCAAAAGCAATGAAAATCGGCGTTTTTGATAGCGGTATCGGTGGTCTGAGCGTCGCAATGGCTATCGAAAAGGCACTGCCAGAACATGAAGTGGTCTTTCAACATGACACTGCCGAGCATTTTCCCTACGCCGCTAAATCACAGGATGAGATATATGGTTTTGTGGTGCCTATCTTTACGCAACTGATAGATGATGGTTGCAATGTGATTGTCGTGGCGTGTAATACGGTCACAACGACGCTTATCGGCCGTTTACGCGAACGTTTCGAAATTCCTCTAGTTGGGATTGAACCGATGGTGAAGCCGGCGGCCGAGCAGACTAAAACAGGAATTGTTACCGTGTGTGCTACACCAACGACGCTTGCTAGTGCCCGTTATGCGGAGTTAAAACAAAATTTCGCAGTTGGCACAACTATTATTGAACCAGACTGCAGCGAGTGGTCGTCTCTCATTGAAAAAAATCAAATGAGTGAGGCGGAGATTCGCATGGAAATATTACCGACGTTAGCCGCTGGCTCGGACGTCATTGTGTTGGGCTGCACACATTACCACTGGATAGAAGAAGAGATAAGACGATTAGTTGGCAGAGATGTAATCGTTATGCAACCAGAGCAGGCAGTCATCGCACGGCTCAAGCGAGTGCTTGCACAGCTGTCTTGAATTGGTTGCCGCGGTCTTTGTAGTCCGTAAACATGCCGAAACTGGCGCAGCCGGTTGAGAGTAAGATGATGTCGCCAGATTGAGCAGTCGCGCGAGCAGCGTCGACTATTTCGACCATGTTATGACAATCTTCAATCGTATCGATGAAGCCAGCTTTATCTAAAGCCTCCTTGATGCGACCAGCTTGGTCACCGATGAGTATTGTTTTCCTAACGTTCGAATTAGTGACAATCCTAGCTAGCTCGTCATAGCTGGCTCCTTTGTCTGAACCGCCGAGGATAACAACCTTAGGCCCGTCAAACGACTGCAGTGCAACGATAGCTGTCTCTGGTGTCGTGCCGAAGCTGTCATCGTAATAGCGCACGTTACCAAAATCTCGAACGAACTCGAGGCGGTGTGATAGGCCAGTAAAACTCGTGACGGCAGAGCGGATGGCTTTGATGTCGTGGACTCCGGTTTCCCAGACAGCGGTGATGGCGGCGCAGACGTTCTGCCAATTGTGTTTGCCGAGTAGTTTAATCTCATCGGTTGTGCAGATTTCTTGCCCGTCGATGGTTATCATATTGCCGTTAACCCACGCACCAAGCGGTGCGAAGTAGGGGACCTTTCGACCGACTCCAGCGTGGGCTATCTCCTTAGATGTATCGTTATCAGCGAAATAAATTGCAACATCGTCGCTATTCTGCCATTCGAATAGCTGACTTTTTGCGTTCACGTACTCCGCCATATCGGTGTGCCAGTTTAGGTGCTCTGGTACCACCATGAGGCAGACAGCAATGTGTGGTGACGACTGCAAATCTATTAGCTGGAAACTGCTTAGTTCCAGCACCACCCAGTCATCAGACTTTATCACATCGAGGAACTCCATAGGTGAACGACCTATGTTGCCGCCAAGGTGCACAGTCTTACCACTAATCTCCAGTATTTTAGTGATGAGCGTAGAAGTAGTGCCTTTGCCCTTTGTGCCCGTTATACCGATGATATGCTTGGTTGGGCATACTCGCATAAACTCCTTAATCGCCGTCGTTATCTTCGGACCGACACCGGGGTTCTTCTCGAGAATAAGGCTCGGGGGTATGCCCGCACTGCGCACGATGACATCGTACTCGTCCAAATCATCGAGATAGCCGTCTCCTAGTTTCGGCGTGTAGTCTTCGGGGACGATTAGGGCTTCGTTTTGATCGCAAATGGTGATGACATCACCTCGTTCGAAGTAGTACTCAGAACTGATAATGCCCTCTGTTGCATAGCCGATAATTGCGACTTTCATTGTACCCATAGTGTATCAGTCTTTGATAGCTAGTTCGGCCTTAACCATCTCGGCGACTTGGCGCGGGGTCATTTCTGCCTTGACGATATAGCGGCGGATGCCAAGATTTTTCAGATTGGGCGGGGCTTGTTCCTGGCCGGAGTTGGTCAAGATGATAACCTTGATGTCTTTACCCCAACTCGTTTTGCGCAACTTCTCGAGCATCTCATCGCCGTTCATTTCAGGCATCATCAGGTCGAGCAGAATGACATCAGGCTTCATTTCCTCAGCAAGTTTTAAACCTAGCTTGCCATTTCCGGCTGTTTCTACGTCATAACCCTCCGCCTCGAACTTGATACGGTACATAGTACTGATAGCTTGATCATCTTCGACGATTGCGACTTTTGTCATGCTGACGCTCATTATATGCTTATCTTTCGTACTGCTCAACTAGGTGGCTTTTATATTCAGGACTTCCCGGACTATGTCGGCCACTTGGGACGGCGTGTGGTGGGCCTTAACGACATAGCGGTCAACACTCAAGAAACGGAGCGCAGAGGGTGCTTCGTCACGGCTGAGGTTGGTCAGGATGATAACACGGATGTCAGCACCCCACTCGGTAGAGCGTAGCTTGGCGAGCATCTCATCACCGTTCATACCAGGCATACGGATATCTAGTAAGATAAGATCAGGCTTGTCAGCCTTGATGCACCTTAAGCCATCACTACCATTTGTAGCTGTGGATACTTCGAAGCCCTCGTGGATAAGTTTCGTCTCGTAAAGACGTAAAATGGCTGGTTCATCTTCGATAATCACGATATGGGGCATATGTACTACATGGTAACACAAACGGGTTGTAAGCGAAGCCCAACCATGCTATAATACGAAAGAACGAACTTTACAAGACGAAAAACGCAGTGTAAACATATACTTTCAGAGTATGTGCCCACGCTGCGTTTTTTGTTTTATTAAATATAAATAAACTTGATATTAAATAAAATTTATGTTAGAATAATATAGATGATGATACATTCAATTAATACACGGCATAAAGGAGCCAAGATTTCGTAATATGGGAATAAACGCAACTCCTATTGGTTTCTTCGGTCCGGAGAGAGGCTTACCTGCTCAGTTTGCGGTCCGTATCCCGGAGGCTGAGGCCATAAGAGATATGAGCATAGACATTGGCTATGACCCGACTGGTCAAGTCACACCAAAGACTGCTGCTTCGGTCGCTCGTCTTGCTATGGCGGATGTTGATTCGCGTATCGTAGATATTTATACGCCTTCCTTCGTAACAGCTGACGTAGCAGCTCAAGTCGACCTTGCGGTCAACCAGCTCGAAGCGGAATTCCCGAATGGTGGCCTAGCAAACAGCCTTTTCGACATCGATGGTAGACAGGGGGCAGTGCATCCTGTAGGTGAAATATGGTTTGCGAATTCAAAGCGCGCTCATGCTCTTATCGCTTTATCGGATCCCCGCTATAAGTTCTTGGGCGGTTACGCGCGTGAGAATTCGCTCCTTGTGCCAATGTTTAGCAGAGGCAGGAATGCCATAGATGTGCTCCATGGTCGCAACCAGCTCGGCGTACGAGACAGAGTTGTCGGAGCGCTACTTAGGCGCAAACAGTCCGATTCAGATAAAGTAAACAGAATCGTCGAAAGAACAACAACGTTTCTCGAAACGGAACTTGTCCCAGACAGAGCCGACCGTTTTGGCTTGACGAGCAAGGACTACCTCGCAGCAGTGCCGGATAGTATTGCCATCCAGAAACGAGAAGGCCTTGCTACGCACATCATTGGTGAATACGCGAAATCTGTGACTGAGATAGTAACGCGCAAACGTGGCCTCAGAGTTGCCAGTCTTGCTTGTGGTGCAGGAAACATGATGTGCCAATTAGTCCCCGCTCTGAAAGATATAGGGATAGACGTAGAGAGTATCAAATACTACGATCATGACCCTGTCGCCTTGGCCATAGCACGAGCACACGCCGAAGGCAGTGGGATTGGTAGCATCGTCGAGACACGCTTGTTTGATATAATACGAGGTGATTCATCTGAAGATTTGAAGGACGTTGATATCAAAGAGTTGCTCGGTTTATTTGAATACCTAGACATTCTAATAGGCAAGGGCCCGTTAAAACATGCTCTAGCTCAAGATTTTCTCCGTTCGGTTGGAGAGGGCATGAAGCCAGGTTCCATGATTCTTTTCGGCAATATGGTACAGTCTCGTCCACACCAGGTTATGTTTAATCAAGTTTGGCCTAAACTCTACCAACGTTCACCAGAAGAGGTCGTGAATCTCATCGAATCAGCCGGATATCCCAGAGATTCAATATCGGTATATATGTCCGATGACGGTGTGTATGCCGAATACAAGATAACTATCCCCGATGGTGGTCTCGAACTGCCACGCCCCTCTGCTTGGCAGGACACGATAAAACGTATGCTGGTCGGCGTCGCCGTCAAAGAGTACTAAGATTAGCCGCGGAGACAGAAAAAAGATACCACTAGCGTGATAGGCCTAGTCATCTATATAATGAAGTCAGATTATGCTTGGAAAGTATCTGCCGCTTATTATTCTCGGAGTTGTCAATATTTTGCTGGGCATCGTAGTCTGGACGCGTGACAACCGTAAGCTGTCTAATATATCGTTCTTAGGTCTTACATTTTCAGTGGGGTTATGGTGTATCGGTATTGCCGCTTTCTATGTTGCGCGGGACGAGGCAACGGCACTCAGTTGGACGCGCCTGTATTACGCAGCTCCGGTAGCGCTGGTCAGCTTCCTTGTCTTATTCTCACTGACATTTCCAGATAAAACAATCAAATTAAAATATGTAAGCTTGTTGCTAGCCCCCTCTTTAGTCTTTCTTTTTGCGCTTGTTCTGAGCCCACACTTTATCGTTGAGAATATAGCGATTGAATTTGGTGCAAAAAATGTGACGCTCCATACAGCAAGCTATCTGTCATATTTTGCTTTCATTGTAGTGTATTTTCTCACTGGTCTTGGTGTACTGGCGTACAACCGTCGAAGAGCGGGCGTGCACAGAAGGCAACTGTCCTTCTTTCTGGTAGGATCGATCATCCCCGCAGCCCTGGGGGTTACGTTCAATTTACTTCTCCCGCTTTTTGGAAACTATCGTCTAATCTGGGCAGGGCCGCTCGCCACGACTATTTTTGCTCTTTTCGTTGGTCTAAATATAGTTTTGAACAAGATGTTTGATATACGCATGTTTGTGGTAAGGGCATTTGCGTATTCCGTGACTGCCTTGGTGCTCGCTACTGTGTACATTGCGCCGCTCATGTATTTGTTAATGTGGAGTTTTGGCGTCACATTTTCTTGGGTGCCATTTATCGTAAGCGTCTTGTGCGGTACGACGGTGGCAACGACCTACTATCGAATTAAGAGTTGGTTTAACAGGCTAACCAATCAGATTTTTTTCCGCGACGTGTACGAACCGGGCTTGCTATTAGCGCAACTCAATAAATCACTCGTTGAGACGATAGATATAAACCGGCTCTTGACTGTGACGAACTCGTTGCTTAATGGTGCGTTCAAGCCCGAATATTGCGTGTCGATGATTCGAAACAGCGACGGAACGGAAGTTTTCCAGGCCAGTGCGGGCACAGTGCCTGATGAACTGAAAATTGATGAAATAAGTAAAGTACTTCGGTCGCAAAAACGTAAAACCTTCCACGTGGTATCAGTTCCCACAGCTTCCCAGAGCTTAAAACACTACATGGAGGCAACGAACATACATGCCGTGACGCGACTTACTATCGTCGACACGAATGACCGACAGGTACAGGGCTATATAGTTCTCGGTCCACGTAAAAGTGGAGTGCCGTACGCAACCACAGACATGCAAGTGTTGGATACGGTAGGCAATACGCTAATGATTGCGCTGCAGAACGCCTTGCATTTCGAAGAGATACACCAATTCAACGTAACATTGCAAGATAAGATTGAGGATGCGACGCGCAAGTTGCGAGCGACTAACGAGAAGCTGAAGAAGCTTGATGAGACGAAAGACGAGTTCATCTCTATGGCGTCACATCAGCTGCGTACGCCGCTGACCAGCGTGAAGGGCTACTTGAGTATGGTGCTGGAGGGCGACGCGGGTGCGCTGAAGCCGCAACAAGCCGAACTGCTCAAGCAATCATTCTTGAGCAGTGAGCGCATGGTGAACCTCATCGCTGACCTTTTGAACCTATCTCGGCTCAACACCGGCAGGTTCGTTATCGAAACGACACCAACTGACCTGCGTAATGTCGTTGAAGCTGAAATGGCTCAACTGCACGAAGTGGCCAAGGCGAAGGGCTTGGAGCTTATCTACGAGCGTCCAGAGTCATTCCCGACGCTTGAACTTGATGAGAACAAAATTCATCAGGTAGTGATGAATTTCATCGATAACGCCATTTATTATACCCTTCCGGGGGGAAAGATTACGGTGAGCCTCATTGAGACGCCGAGTGCAGTCGAATACCGTGTGGTAGACAATGGTATCGGCGTGCCAAAAGACATGCAACACCGGTTATTTACGAAATTTTACCGTGCAGACAATGCGCGCCGTATGCGCCCCGACGGGACTGGACTAGGCATATTTATGGCCAAAAAGGTGGTCATAGCCCAGGGCGGAGCCATCATATTTGACAGTGAAGAAGGCAAGGGCAGTACCTTCGGCTTTAGGTTTAGCAAGAAACACGCTCAAGTGGCGGCGGCTGAGCAGGGTAAAGAGCTCAAAGAAACCGTTACGTCCAAGGCGTAATCACAGACAGGGTTCCGGGGGCTAGACAGATTGCTGCGTTACGTCAAAGGTCAGATGTCGCTAATCTTACAAAGAGAATCTATTTTCTCATCCCTGTAAAAACGGAGCTAAGCATAAGCAATAAAAACATACTTGACTTAGAACCAAGCTTATGGTAAAATCTATGTAGAGTTCATAACAATCACTTGGGAGGTGTGTATATGAAATTCACTCAAAGGATTAAAAGTATCAGGAAAGCAGCGCTGCTCGGAGCTGTGACTTCACTGTTGATTATCGGCGGTGTCGTTTTTGGCGGTGTCCAAAGGGCGAGCGCAGATTTAACATTAAGTAGTGGGACTGACTGCGATAACAACGCAGTGGTCTACTGTGGTGCGCTGAAACTTAGCACGCTACAGAGTAAATACGCTCACGGCGACGCACATAACAGCACAGCCAGCATACAGAACATATTCAAATGGTTCGGTATCTCTAGCAGCGATGTATCCTCTATGGGTAATTATGCCGTCGATGGATATGTTACTAAGACTGGTAACGTTTATGCAGGTGGCGAACTTGTCGCTACGAATGCACTCACCGCTGGTCGCTCCAATATTGCAGGCAGCACTCTGAAATCCCAAAATGGTACACAGTTTTATACCCGCCCACCAAGCGTTTCTTTTGTCAGCAGCTCCATTAATGCCTACGTCGTAATGGTGAACGGTAAGTTTGCCTACGCAGTCCTAGGTAGCTGTGGTAACCCGGTCATAGCAACTCCCAAAACCCCTAGTTACAGTATTACCAAGCAAGTTCGCGTCAAGGGCCAGAGCGCCTGGACTAGCAACGTTGCGGTTACGTCTGGTACACACGTCCAATACCAGGTTGTCGTTAAGAGTACTGGTGCCGTATCGGCACACAATGTCAATGTTCGTGATGTATTGCCGGCCAATACTACCTACGTTAGCGGAACGCTAGCGCGCAACGGTAGCGCCTTTAGCGGTGCAAGCGCCTTTTTCGGAGCTGGTACTATAGAGGCTAAGATCACACCTGCTGCATCGGTGGTATACACCTTTGAAGCGGTCATTGGAAAAAATGACACAGTCGAAACATGCACGTCACAGACGTTAGTCAACAGTGGCATGATTAGCTCACCTGGTCTGCCGAATCTTTCTGGTCAGGCAACCGTTAATAAGAATTGTGCCCCGAAGCCAGTCTACAGCTGTGACTTGCTGACAGCGACGCAACTGAACCGGACCGACTTTAGCTTCACAACGAAAGCGACGGCTCAGAATGGTACAACTATCGCCGGCTATGTCTATAACTTCGGTGATGGAAATACTCAGACGGTCACCTCGACGACCAGCCCAAACACGGTCAACCACAGTTACCAGGCAGACAAGACATATAATGTCAGCGTCGCAGTCCTGATAAGTGTCGGCGGTACCACCAAACAAGTTTCAAGCCAAAACTGTACAACTAACATCACTGTCAAACCAGCTTCAGTCACCGCCTGTGTCAATCTGAGTGCTTCACCGACGGCTGACCTCAATCGCTTCACCCTGAAGGCTACAGCTAGCGCTGACAACGGCGCTACCATCCAAGGTTACGACTTTAGCGTCAAGAACAGCAGCGGTAGCGTCGTCGCTTCACCCAGCGTCAACACGACCGCCAATACTGCCAGCACGGATGTCACAGCCCAGCAAGACGGTACCTACAACTCGACTGTTAGCGTTCGCACTAGCGAAGGCACCAAAACCGCCCCGGCATGTAACACGACCTTCACTGTAACGCCTAACCCGCAGCCAGGTGTTACTATCACCAAACAAGTTGATGGTGTGAAGTACGAACAAGTCGCCGTCGGTCAACAGTTCACCTACCAGGTGACCGTTACAAACACGGGCGCAGTTGACCTTAAGAATGCCGTCGTCACCGACACACCACCTGCAGGTGTCGTGCTGCTCAGCGCAGACAAGGGTAGCATCAACGCTAATCAATGGACTTACACGATTCCTTCGCTCAAAGTTGGTGAATCCACAGAGTTTATGTTGACTGCCCAGGTACCGAACTATGTTGCTGGCAGCCTTGTGAACACTGCCTGTGTTAACGCTCCTGAAGTTAACCCAGAAAGCCCAGATAAGAACGATTCCTGTGACACTGCAAATGTTACCGTTACACCTCCGGAGACACCACAAGTGCTTCCTGACACAGGTGCAGGTAGCGTCGTCGGTCTCTTTGCCGCCGTCGTCATCGGCAGCGCACTTGGTTACCGCTTCTTACTGAGCCGCAAACTGAGCTAATCGTTTAGACAAAAGGCCGCGATCACTGACTGACCGCTCGCTCAAAAACTAATCCCCATTCCGCTTCTATATTGAAGAGGGATGGGGATTCTACATTATGAAACAGGGCCACGCTATTGCGGCGCCAAACCGATTATGTAACAATACCTCTAATACCAATCAGAGAGGACAAACCTACGATGCAGCACACGCTTCGAAACAAGATAAAGCAGGCACTGGCCTTTACGGCTGGCATAGGCGCACTGTTTGCCCTTAGTGCTCTGACGGTCCTTGCCGTCGGCGTGACGAAGACGTACGCTGCAACCGATTGTGACACCAACGCCATCATGAACTGTGGCTTTAGCTCGCCGAGCAACTTTATAGCGACGACTAAAGCGGGTGACTCTAGAGGCCATCACGATTTGGCGGCTATCTACAATTATTTCAAACTGCCTTCGAGTGACTACGCCAATTTCATTAAGAATGCCAAGGCTGCAACTTTCTACAAAAACGGTGATGTCTACGTGGGTGGCCAAAAGGTAGCAACAGACGCTGTCAGTTACGGCCGGCTACAAAGTTACCACACAGGTACTGGGATGAAAACAATTCACATCGGCAGCACAACCTTATATGGAAATAGTACTTCCCGAACGTTTGCGAGCAATTCTCTATCGGGATACGTTCTTTTCGATGCGACGGGCACACCGAAGTTTATGGTTATCGGTTCCTGCGGTAACCCCGTCACGGCTAAGGTCGTGCAGTCGGGTATCGCCTGCAAGCTGTTGAATGCCAAGCCAGTCGCGGGTAAGTCCGACACATATGAATTCACGGGGAGCGGGACCGCCACTGGACTCGCCAAGATTATCAATTACACCTATGATTTTGGTGATGGCACGATGAAGTCGACATCAAGCGCTTCGACGGTCTATACACATACCTACACCAAGGAGGGCACTTACGTTGCCAAATTGACGGTATCTGGCACGGCTCCGGGGAGTACGCAGATTACCATCGCACCGGCGGGGTCATGCTTGCAGACGATCACTGTGAAACTGCCGTTTGGCCAGTGTGTCCAGCTCGATGGAACGACACTCGATCAGAACACTTATAGCTACCGCTTTACAGCCACAATGAAATACGGCAATGGCGCAGAATTCTCGAGTGCTGACTTTGACTTCGGCGATGGCCAGACCAAAACGCTCACAACGGCAGATTCTGCCACGAGTGTGAGCGTAGACCACACCTATGGCAAAGCGGGCACTTACAATATAGCCGCCGTACTTCATTTCTCAGTTTCCGGCACCCAACCGTTCGCGGCGAATACCTGCTACAGCCTCGTTACGCCTACCGCACCACCGACACCAGAATGTAAGCCAGGTATCCCTGTCGGAGATGTACGCTGTAACCCATGCCCGACAGACGCCTCGATAGATAAGAACGACGAGCGTTGCGTGACGGTGACTACCACCTTGCCAAACACTGGTGCAGGCAATGTCATCGCAGTTGGCGCTGTTGCACTCATCGGTGGGTTCCTCGTCTACCGTCATCAACTGTTCAAAAAACACAAAGCTGCCTATAGAGCTGCCGATTTCGGAACGTCTGCTTTGCCGCTCGCCGAGCCATTCGATGACCACCAACAGCCGCTGGCTGGCACGCCGCTTCAGCCACAGCGTAAACTATTCCACCGCCGACGCCAGTTCTAGATATTTACTGAGACGGCTGTGGATAACCACTAGCATTTTTAGCCAAAATATGCTACGATTCTCAAGATAGTTAGAGAGATCTATGACTGACCGCTCGTACTATGTAGATCCCAGCTCCTTGGAGCTGGGATTTCATATTCGGGCAAAAAAGACTAATAGGAACGTGGCGCGTCTTTATTGGATGCACCGAGGGGCTCAATTTATAAGGAAATGGTGCGATAAATAATCGATTGGAATAACATATTAAGTCATACAGGCTTGCAAGGTATAACGGCCTAGTGATTGATGTGGTAGGGTACTTCTTTTTATTAGACGAGTTAATCCACCGGCTAACGAACCATTAGTAAGAGGTTTATACTCTTGAGTTCCCATACTATTTAGGTAATCTATAGAAAATTCTTCTTCATCTATTTTTTTAATCAATTCATAATTTTTAATTACTTCTATAAATTGTTTTATTAGTTCTTCATCATACTCAATTCCTAGAACTTCGAATAATCTTTCGGCAAGCGCATATATGCCTACTTCAATAATTTCCCGTTCCTCGTCTGTAATTTCTGTATTTAAGATTACAGACTTTATCTCATCACGCAAAAACCCTACAATACCCCTTACTTCTTCGGCCTGTGTTGGTTCAAGCGTCTCCAAATATGCGTTAAACAATTCAACATTTCTATTTTTTTCGATGGATTCATCGGTATCAGAAGTCTCTAGCAGAACCATTGATAAAGGGCTCTCAAGTACCGAAGTAGGCGATTCGGCTTCAGCTTCCAAAAACATTTCAAGTAAAAGATGACCTACATACTCCGCACCCATTCTTTCAAACCCTGCTTCTAAATCAGCTATCAGTACATCTATATTAGCATCAGCCTCAGTTACAGTTTCAGTATCAGCTTCAACTTCGTAAACGCCAGAGATATTGGCTTCAACCGTAACAATTTCGTCCTCAGATAGCTCAGACCCTAAGTCAAAGTCGTCTAACGCTTCTGCTCCAATATGACCATAGCTAGTATGTTCATCTATCGCTGCAACGCTAGAGATTGATTCAACTCGTGGAGTAGCTAACTTGGACCCTTCAATAATGGCTTGAGCTGCTTGTGTAATAGATTCAACATCTAATTGTCTGGCAACTTCTTCTTGTTGTCTCGATACGTACTGATTTTCCCATGCTACCAAATCATTGGCATCGGCCTGTCTTAAAATAGTCCTTTCGCTCTCAACTTGTTGTTGAGCTTGTTGACGGACGATATCTGTCGTCAATGCTTCGTCAGCACGTTCAGTTGCTCGGCGAGCATTATGCTCGACGAGCTCTCCTGCCATCAAAATAGGCTCACGTCTAGATGGTTCGTGGGTGGCTTTTTCATGCGTAATTGAAGGTAGCTTTGTACTACTAGTCTTTTGAACTATCGTTTTATCTCGAGCAGTTTTTTTGGCTACTTCGGTAACCACTACATCTGGCTTATCCGCAGCTTCAGGCTTATCTAGTTTTTTTTTACTTGTTCACGTTGCAGCGTTTTTTCAGTGATCCTAACCGAAAACTTTGGGTCCAGCTGAGAAAATGTCTTTAATGTTTCTGCAACGCCCTCAATTCCTTTTTCAGTATAGGCAAGGCTTACCATGTCACCCACTGGGCATTTTTTATCACCAAGCATTTGAGCGACAGTACCCGTCCAACCTCCAAAGGTAACTTCTTGCATGGCTTCTTCGGCACCTATACCAAAGCTATTAGCTAGAAATGCTTCATTCAATGAGCCATCATCAAAAAAAACAGCTTCTTGTGCGGCAGTTACTTGCTCTTGTCCGATTGGAAATACTTCGTGCTGGGGCATGCACATAGCATAAGTAGTACATAGCTAAAAGTCTAGGAGAAAATAATGTTAAACACATTAATTATCAAGAAATATTCAGCATCAAGCACTTGGAGTAAACGGAATCAACCAAACTTCGGCAGACCCAGAACTTTACGGTCGTTTATGCCCGAATTAACGACATGTTCAATAATAGCTGAGGTTGAAGCGTGTCCCTCGCCCTCAGATCGCGGAATAATGATTAGCTTTGATTCGTCCATAATATTCCAAAACCGTGGATCTGGACCATCTGTCGCATACGCGTCAGGCCGTAACTCGGCCGCTATTTCCGCATGGACAGGGTCAATTTTCTCAGGCGAGTTAGTAGCGGGGTCAATAAATACGTAGTCTACTACTTTAAGTGCATCTAACATTTGCGCCCGGTCATTCTCCGGAATAATTGGTCGTTTCGGACCTTTGCGGGCTTTAATCCTATCATCACCACTAAGCATGACAACAACGACATCACCATGAGATTTAACAGCGTTAAGATAGCGCAGGTGTCCAACGTGTAACAGGTCAAATGTCCCACTGGTTAAAACAATTTTTTCATCTTTGTGTTGGCTACGAATATCTGCAAGATTTTCTAATCGAACGATCATCGATATACACTAACACTAATGTAGCAGGTTGACAATTAGTGGTGATCCCAAGGGGAATACTAAGTTATAATCCATTCGTTTGTCGCTTCGCTGCAAGGGATTAGCGAATCTTGCAGATATGAAAACCCCCGTTGCCTGGTAGCAACGGGGGCTCGGTTTTTAATGTTTGGCTTAAGAAGCGGTCAGTCTTTGCTCTCAAACTATTTGCAGGCTATCTCACACAACTAGTGTGTTGGCGCCTCTATACAAAACGGCCACGTACCTGCGCCTAAGCTCTTAGGCTTTGCTGCTAAGGCGACGACCAAGGAACCAACGGTAGGCGACGACACCGAAGACGCTGGCTGCACCGAAGATTCCAACGACACTACCGGCACCAGTGTCGGGCAACACTGTAGGTGTGCTAGGTGGAACGACAGGTGGAGTCACAGGAGGCGTAGGTGTCTTTAGGAAGGCAACCGTTTTAACACAGTCTTCACCGGACACGGTCTTAGTTGTGTTGTCGGCTAGTTTAGCGGTAAAGCTAGTCGTGATAGTTGCCTTTCCGGCACTATCGGCAAAACTTTGCGAGTAAGTGTGGCTGGCGGACTGAGTCGTAACAACAGGGGTGTTATCGCCCCAGTTGATCGAGTATCCGGTAACAGTAGCATTCGTAACAAGAGATGTAACCTTGATGGTAGCCTTGCGACTGTTCTGATCGAATATAAAGCCATTTTCTTCGATGACACATTGCAACGTAGGAGTCGGAGGAGTAACGGGTACTACTTCGACCTGAACAGCTAACACAACGTAGACACGCTCGTCCCAACAGCCCCAGACATCACCATCAACAGTGTGGCTACGGATTGGTACGCCAGTGGTGACGATTGAATCGCTCAACTGTACAACACCTGAACCTATGCTGAACTGACTAGCAGAACCGGCAACGTAGTGCAGTTTCACTTTGTGGCCGTTACAATTAATAGCAACACCATCGTTCACGGTTGCCGCGTTAGTAGCACTAATGCTGGCTGTAGGGTCAAACGTAGCAGCTTCGGTGCCAGGAATGGTAACTTTAACTTTTGTGCCATGGGCGACACTGGCACCCGTGCCGTTGTCGTTCGCGGTGACACTGGCACCGTTATGCACATAGACACGCATTTGAATCACTTCACCGTTCGTGCAAGTGGTGCTGAGTGGATCACTATACTGCGTTGTAGCATCGCTGGATTGACCATTAATAGGTACCCGAGCGCGTAAGAAATCGCTTTCATTACCCCAAGGTGCAGGGACGCCAGTAAAGACGTTAAATGCAGGAACTGGTGAGGCAGCCGTCTGGGCACCATCGTATGGGATGGCACTGACAACGCCGGTGCTTAGGGAGAGAGCGGTTACAAGTACAGTTAAACTGAGTGTGATTTTCTTGAATATATTGAGCTTTTTCATAGTATTATTCCTTTCCTTAAACATTCAAATACAGATTAGGTATATTTGCTGGACTGGTTGAATCGTATGAGGTCGGGCAAATAACGTATGGTGGGTTAGACACGCAAGTCGGAACTGTACCTTTGGGGGTCGGTGTCGGTGTCGGTGTCGGTGTCGGTGTCGGTGTCGGTGTCGGTGTCTCGATCGGTGTCGGTGTCGGGGTAGGTGTTGTAGTCTCAATCGGCGTCGGAGTGGTCTCTACCGGCGTTGGTGTTGCAGTTGGTTTCTCAGGAGTCGTACCGCCACCGCCAGTGCCAGGACCGGTCGGACCTTTATTGCCGGTGTCGGTGCCAGAGCCGCCGCCACAGTTAGCTGCGCCGGTGCCACAACCTTGCTTACCGACTAATACGCCGCCGCCGTTACCGGTAGTATTGCTACCGCCGGTGCTTTGGCCAGGTTTGTTGAGCGGCTTGACAGTTACCGTCGTCGTACCGGTCGTCTTTAGGCTTACAGGAGTTTGCGGTGCGTTATTAGTAACCTCGAATGAGCTAGGGCCAAACGTCATATTCACGACTATCTTGCCATCATTGGTAATGAGGATAAGCTTGGATAGCTTATCGTAGATAGCCTTTTGAACGTCAGTTAGATCAGTGTTGTCGCCGTTGTAACCAAGGGTGAATCCTTCCATGTTCTGAGTCGCGTTGATTACTTCGGTTTTAACGCCGGTAACAACTCCCTTTTCGTTGCGTACAAACTCGACTGCCATAGCTTGGCCGCGGGTAACGGCAAAGTTATGCTCGGCATTCAAAAAGGCTAGGCTGTTGCAGGCTTCAGTAAGGGCGCGCGAGGCGGCTGCTTCGTTAGTACTGTAGGTATTGATGAGTGCTTCAGCACGACCGAGCGTGGCAGTACTAGGCAGTTGCTGTGTTTTTCGGGTTTCGAGGAGGAAGGCCGAGAATACACCCAAAGCACGAACGTCATGTGTTATTTGCTCTTTTACCAGTTTGGCGGCCTCGGGCACTGGTAGAAGCGTATCGTGGCCGTTTTTGCCGGATATTTTAGATAAAGCGGGAAAGATTGCTTCAGGATTGGCATAGTTCTTTTTATTAGCAGCATTTGCGCTGGTGTCGATAGTTTCGCCGCAGGCTAGGCCAGCAGCTACCATTTCAGAGGAGGCAGTTGTGCTTGATGTTGGTGTGGCTTCTCCATTACTACAAGCGGCGAGCATTAACCCAGCAGCTGCAAGGCTGAAACCTTTTTTCCAGTTAGTATAATGACTCTCAGCTGCAGTCGTCACAGTAGGAATAAACTCAGCATACGGTGCATTAATCATTAAAACTTCACTCATATTTTCCTCCAGAGGAATTGTTATCTCAACACATTTGTGATTACAAGGCAAGTTTATAATAAAAATGCTTGAATGTCAACTACTTCGTACTATAATTGTTAATTCTACAACTAGATGATTACAATTCTTACTGTTATCTACTTAATTTGGTCACGAAACGAGGTGATCCAACGCGGTTGATCTGTGGCCAATTTGATATGTAAGGCCCCGGCTAAAGCCAGCGCCGCATCGATGCTCAGCTGTTGCAAACGGGCTGCTTCGGCGTAGTCAGCCCGCCGCTGGCGCCCTAGCTTACCACCACCAATCCAGCTGACGCCATGATTTGTGGTCAGCCGATCGGCTTGCGGTGGCAATTCATAGTCCCAGGGGTTTGTTAGCTCGACAGCAATCAGGTTATTACCTTGGTGGGCTAGCCTGTCTAGTGCCGGCTTCCAACCGTTATCTGGATCAGTCGGTTCAGCGGTATCACGAAAGTCAGACACCACCACGACGATATCTTCGACACAGCGGCTACCGGCATAGTGGAGCAGTGCGGTTAAAGACGGCGTGTTCGAAGCTTCAACCCCTAGTTTAGGGCTGGCCTCATTTATGCCAGCGGCCAATAATTTGGCCGCCTTTAAGGCGTGTGTCTTACCTTGGCCCGGCTGGCGTTGCTCAATAATTTTATAATCATTACTCGCTATAGTTGCTGTCGGAACACCTTCTATCTGCGCAATACGCATAAATGCCATGGTCGCCGAGATAGCCAAACGCTGCTCAGAAAAATAACCAGGGTTAAAACTATAGCGTGACTGCAGACTGTCTGTCACTAACCAAAGGCTCGGCGTAATGTCAGCGTAGTGTTCGCGAAGTTGAGGCCATTGATCGGGCTGACGGGCAGTAATGTTTTGGTCAATATAGCGAGGGTCATCTCCGGGGATATAGGGGCGGACACCATCAACGTCATAGCCCTGGCCGCGGCGTTTGCTGACCATCTCGCCCACGATACTGCCACGCAAACTTGGGGAATACACCGGCAACTGCGCTTTAATAGCGTCGATACTAGCACCTACGCGCGTGGGATCGAAGACAGAATCGACATGGATGGGTTGAGCTTCTGCGGACATGGTATATACCTCAGCTAAGTTAGCGAATACTACTGACGACTTCGTCAACGATAGAGCGTGCGTTCTTGCCGTTATCGGCAGCTTCGTTGTTGACCTCGATACGGTGCTGCAGCACATACGGAGCAGCCGCCCGGATGTCAGCTAGGTTAGAAACTTGGCGACCATCATTCAGTGCCATAAAACGAGCTAGGTCTCTAATGTGCAAGAATGGGCGCGAGCCCCCCAGTACAGCCTCTTCGCTGTCAATGAGTGGGTGCTCACGAGTTGCGACAACTAGGTCTGCAATTGTCTGCTTGTGCTCGGACTGCATAACAACCGTACGCACGGCCTGGCGCAGGACTAAGACGTCACCGGGAACGATAACTGAGCTAGCTATGTGTCCAATAACATCAAGATTATCGACCGATAACATATCTCTTGCACTGTGTTCGGGCATGGCGACACCAATAGCAAAGCGGTCAAGTATGGCTTTGCTTAACGGATTAACACCTTGGCCAATTTCATGTGGGTTCTGGGTAGCTAAAACCGTGAAAGGTTGCGGAAGTTCGTATGTCCTGCCGCCAACTGTGGTCTGGCCTTCTTCCATGGCTTGAAGAAGCGCTGACTGAGCTTTACTGGACATACGGTTTATCTCATCACCTAACAATAGGTGGCTGAATATCGGACCTTTGCGAAAATCAAAACTAGTAGTTTTAGGATTATATATGTCGGTACCAGTTATATCACTTGGCATAACGTCGGGCGTGCCTTGAATACGATTATATACACCACCCATAGCCGTTGCTAGTGTTTTAGCGAGTAAGGTTTTACCGGTGCCCGGGACACCTTCAAACAGTATATGCCCGCCAATTGCTATGCCGCCAATCGTGGCTAACAAATCGGCTTCGGGGATTTCAACTCCACGCAAAGCTTCAGCGTGCAGTGCTTCTATGGCAGTGCGGCCTTGCTCAAATATTCCTTGTACTTGTGGTTGTGCTCTCATAATAATCTCCTTAAACTTTCCTAGTAATACGTTGTGTTATTTCTCTCACTAAACCGCCGCCAAATAGGGCTATGCCGATGGCTCCCGGGATCTCCCAGGGGTGTTGCTTCCGGGTGGTGCCAGCGTCTACTAAAGCGTTCTTGACAGCCTTAACCACGCTCTTGGCATCCTTGGCCTCGACGATGTTGTTGGCGCCAAAGGCGGCAAAAACCTCAGCCGAAGCTTTGGCGGGTACCAATTGGCTAGTGACACTCAGTTTATACTCACCGTTTGTGGTGCCAGGTACGACAACTTTTACGGCGACGCCATCGTGCTTGAGGCGTTGGGCGACGACGGCGACATTAGCTGGGCTTTGATCGATTGAGCCATCGGAAAGAATCACAATGGTACCTTCGGGCTTACCGTGATTGCTCAATGGCAATAGTGATTCCGCCAAGTCTATAGCTGGGACCATTTGGCCGCCGTTCGGATCAACCTGGATTTTTTCGGCAGAGTCTAAGCGGGTCTTCCAGTTACTGCCGAGTGGCAAAACAACGCGAGGAGCGCCGGCAGCCGATTGGATAACGCTCAGACGGCCGGCATAGCTTGCTTCGCGTAGTCCGGTGCCAACCGCGGCTGACCGGCTAACACCGAGGTCTTTAGTGTTAATCATTGAAAAAGACACGTCACGCACCACCACTACGCTAGCTTCGTGATTGAGCTCGGTTGATTCATATGTCGGTTGGCCCAGCAATTGGAGTGCAACAAAACCAGCTCCTGCTGTCATAGCTAAGGTTCCTGCGAGCCGGGCGCGGCGATTCTTGGCTTCGTCTGGTATGACCGCTCGCTCAAGTAGAGCTGGGTTAGGGAATTGCACGGCAAACTTATCACCCGTATGGTCAAACGTAGTGCGTTCAGCGGCAAGTACGACACCCATAGCTACTAGGCTGCCGGCGGCAGCTAACGGATTCCCAAGCCCTTGTGGAAAGTGCTCGGCTGATTGGATAAGTTGATCTATAAGTTCTGACATAAGTGCTGTATTCCCAATTACAAATACAACAGTAGCATAAAAGGTATCAATAGTCAACTATAAGATACGCTTTATCTCCTTTTGACAATAGCTTCACCCCTGAGAGCTGGGGCCACACCTTGGAGGGCTGCTTGATCGGAGACTGTTCACTGGCAGCATGGGCCGTTAGGTCGGGCAGGCTAAGTTTAGTCTTGGCGTGGTAATTTGTATCAGAGCCGGCCATACCGGCCATATCTGCCTGGTTAACATGCTTAACAGGTAGGATTCTCACCAATACGCTTCATAACCGCGCCTGTACTAATAGTGTTATTTCATCACCTGTTATTATCCACTGTGCTGCAACGGCAAGGCGACTCTTTTTGGCTCTTCACCTTCCTCTAGGCCTAACGAATCTTCCGGATTCTGCCAGACAGACGGATATGCAGCGTTCAGTAGATTGCCTAGAGTTGTGGTATAAAATTTGAAATCTTCATATAGCTCCTCGGTCAGTTTTACGATGCGTTGCTCGGTATGGCTATTGCCAGCCACGAACAGCACATTCGGATAAAGGTAATCGTCGTGTTCCTCAGCCCACTCTTCGTGCTGCCTTATACGCTTACGAATCAACCAGGTCATAGTATTAGCAGGGAGGATGTCGAGCAGGTAGCCTGGCGCGTCATCTCGGCTATTAACTAGTTGTAGCGGCGGCGTAGGCCTGACAAATTCCACGCGGTTTAATTGGTATTTGGTATATACGTAGAACTGTTTCGGATACTGACGCCGGATAGCTAGATACAGCCTGACGGTCAGTAAACAATCGTCAATCTGTGATTCTGTGAAATCCTTGTTCCGGTAATTCTGCCGTAGCGAAAGTTGCTCAATTCGTGGGTCGTCCTTCAGGGTGCGAATACCGAGTGGCGCAAGACAGTAACTAGCTGGTCTTCTCCGTATTCGGTAGGTACTGTCGTACTGCTTTAGTACATAACCTTGCTGCACCAATAAGTACAGCCGTTCATAGATAGTTGATCTATCCTTCTCGAGTATCTCAGCCAGCAAATCACTTGTTATAAACCGAAACTTATGAATATAGCTAAGTAATAGTCTTTGCTGCTTGGATATCTTCCACCTGTATTTTGGATCGTACTTTCTCATCGGTACCGTCCTGTTTCTAATGCCCACACCACAATTATTTTGTCACTATATGTATATATAAAATAAGAGAGAGTAAAAAAGCAATACATACAGAGGTAAAGTATCCTTTAATATACACTATCCTTAGTGGGGAAACTTATCCACTGGCATAACTATTTTGTAAACATGCATATTATTCTTGAAAAGCTCTTACGGTGAAAGGGAGTTGGATTGATTGGAACGGAATTAAGCAGGAGCTAATTGCTTTTTCGAAAATGAATACTAGCTTCGTTCAGCTTCAGCAATTTGCGAAGTAATGGCAAGTAGACCATCAAAATGACCTGCTTCAAATACATGTTTTTTGAATTCGGCAGGTAGAACATTAAGCTCTTGTCCATCAATACGGCGGCCTAGCAAGAGTTCGGCAGTTTCAGCCCTATCACTAACATCGAGAGCTGCTCTCCATTTTAGGTCAGCTACTGCCAGTACATCAGCAGCGGTACTGTCTAATGCCAAACCATTTCGGATATAAAGATTGTGCATGTATGGGTGTTCTTCTGGAGGAACAACAGGTACAAATTCAGCTTTACGTAAAGTCATAACTCTTATGATAATATAAATCTATGGTGATCCCAAGGGGAATCGAACCCCTGTTGCCGGGATGAAAACCCGGTGTCCTAACCGCTAGACGATGGGACCGTAGTCGCTTCGCACCACTTTTCAATTTGCATTTTTCAATTTCCAAATGGAGACAGCCGCGATATTGTAGCATAACAGGGGGAAAACTACAATCTCTTCCACGTTATTTAATATGCTTAGAAGGCTGGTTGGTCTTACGGCGATAAAGCACGAGCTTCCTTTGTCGTGGTCGCATGTCGGACCGAGCCTTATACACTTTAGCTAAGATGAATCAGTGAAAAAGTGAAATTTCACTGGGGAGAGTTTTGCTTCATTTGATTTCGAAGGGTTCGGAGAGGGGCAGGTCGGGAGCTGCTTCCGCAATGCGCAGGAGCTCATTGTACTTGGCGACACGATCGCTGCGGGACAGCGAGCCGGTTTTGATTTGCCCGGCACCGGTGCCGACCGCCAGATGGGATATAAAAACATCTTCTGTTTCGCCGCTGCGATGCGAAATGATGGTACGGAATCCGGCTTCGTGTGCGTGGTTGATGACTTCGATAGTTTCCGTGAGCGTACCGATCTGATTTAGCTTGATGAGGATGGCATTGCAGGCCTTCAGTTCAATAGCTTTATTCAGCCGCTCCAGGTTCGTGACGAGCAGGTCATCGCCCACAAGTTGGATATTGCCAAGACGCTCGGTCAGGCCATGCCAATTATCCCAGTCATCTTCACCCAAACCGTCTTCAAGTGAAACGAGCGGATATTTGGCGGCAAGATGTACATACCACTCAATCAGTTCGGTGGCCGGTATGTTTCTGCCTTCGCGCGAAAGGTGATACATGCCATCCTTGTATAACTCGGCAGCAGCTACGTCGAGCGCAAAGACTACGTCTTTACCTGGAACGTAGCCGGCTTTCTCAGCAGCGACCTCAAGTATTTGTAGGACTCCTTCATTGTGGTCGAGAGCGATGGCAAAGCCACCTTCATCTCCGACCTGAGTTGATCTGCCATCATCTGCTAGGTGTTTTTTGAGTGCTTGGAACATCTCGGCGCCCATGCGTACGACATCCGCAATGGTTTTGCCGCCGATGGGTATAATCATGCCTTCCTGAATGTCGGCGCCACCGAGTGCGTGTTTGCCACCATTCACGATATTCATCATGGGCATGGGCAGGCTCATGTTGGGGTTGCCAGCGATATCGTTGAGGTGCTGGTAGAGTGGCAGCTTTCGCTCGGCGGCTGCAGCTCGAGCTGCAGCTAGTGAAACAGCTAGGATTGAGTTGGCACCCAGGCGTGATTTGTTCGGCGTGCTGTCGAGCTCTATCATTTTGCGGTCGAGAGCAAACTGGTCATCGGCAGGCATACCGGTGAGAGCCTGACGTATCTCGCCGTTTACAAAAGCGACGGCTTTTTCGACGGACAGACCACCGTACTTCGTTGCGTCCTCATCACGCAGCTCGTGCGCTTCGTGGCTGCCGGTCGAAGCACCAGAAGGCACGGCGGCACGGCCCATAGCACCGCTATCGAGCGTGACGTCGGCTTCGACGGTTGGGTTGCCGCGTGAATCTAATATTTGCCGTGCGGTTATAGATTGTATATTCATACTTTCATCTTCTCACAAAGCTTATGCTTCTGCCAGAGTCTCGCCACTGTTGCCGGAAGGCACCAGTGCTACGCGCTGGCGGCGAGCGGGGAGACCCTCCCTTAATCAGGAATGCGTTGTTCTCGTTCCAAATTGCTTAAGCTTATGCCATAATGTAGTAACGTAATGGCACTTATCTATTTTTACGACGCGTCCGACCTGGACCAGAAGCAACTACAGGTGGGAATGGGTGGCACTGACCATCATTGGGAATACGTCGAAGACCCGATCGATACCACCAATCTATATCCTGACGCTGAAGTTATCTCGGTCTTTGTGACCAGTACGGTGACGAGAGAAATCATCGAGCAGCTCCCGAAGCTAAAACTTATCGCTTGTCGTTCGACTGGGTTTAACAACGTCGACCTCGTCGCGGCCGCCGAGCACGGCGTGACAGTAGCAAATGTACCGACCTACGGGGAAGCGACGGTCGCTGAGTACACCTTCACCCTGCTACTCTCGCTCATGCGCAAGCTGCCGCAAAGCCTAGGCTTCTTAAACCGTGAAGTGCAGGTTGGTACGCTCATGGGCAATGACCTTCACGAAAAAACCATCGGCGTCATCGGCACGGGGCACATCGGCCAGCATGTTATCAAAATAGCCAAAGGTTTCGAAATGCGTGTCGTCGCCTTCGACCCGTTCGCTAAGGATGAGCTGGCCAAAGAGTATGGATTTGAATATCTTACGCTAGAGGAATTACTGAAAGTCAGTGATGTAGTGACGATGCATGCGCCGCTGACGCCCGAAAACAAGCACCTCATCAATACCGAGCGGCTAGCACTCATGAAACCAACAGCCATGTTGATAAACACGGCGCGCGGCGAACTCGTTGATACCGAAGCACTAGCCGATGCACTGGGCAACAAGAAACTGGCCGGTGCGGCCCTGGACGTATTGGAAGGTGAGCAGCTTTTCGACACGCACGAGGAAGTCGCGCTACTGCGAAGTCACATGCTACCAGTGTCGACCGGCGAACAGAGTCTCGTGCTGCTGGCGCTCAATAAGATGCCCAACGTCATTCTGACACCACACAATGCTTTCAACACTGAAGGAGCCATCGGACGGATAAACGATGCTACCTGCCAGAACATCATCCGGTTCTGGTACGACGATGTGCCGAACCGTGTAAAGCCCGCCAAGACAACACCGGGCAAACTGCTTATCGCTCGTCACGCTGAATCCGAATGGAACATGATTGGCAGATGGACCGGCCAGACCAATGTGAACTTGAGTGAAAAAGGTTTTCGCGACGCATCATTGCTAGGTAAGGCTCTTCTAGATATTGGTATTCGTGTCAACCAAGCGTACTGTTCAGAACAGGTAAGGACGCTAGAAACTACTGAAATCATGCTCAATGCGGCACAGCAATTTGAGGTGCCGTTAGAGCGCCGCGACAATATAAATGAGCGCGATTATGGTGAATACACCGCTAAAAATAAATGGGACATGCAGAAACTCGTCGGTGATGAAGAGTTCGCCGCCATCCGCCGCGGCTGGGACCACCCAGTGCCGGGGGGAGAGACACTGAAAGACGTTTATGAGCGAGTCGTGCCATTTTATCAGAACGAAGTTGTACCACAGCTGCTAGCAGGTAAAAATGTGCTGCTCGTCGCCCACGGTAACTCCCTGCGTGCGCTTATAAAATACATCGAGAATATCTCAAACAAAGATGTCGAGTGTCTAGAGATGCCTTTTGGTAATATCATCGTCTATGACATCGACCCGGAGGGCTGCATGCTAGCCCGCGATGAAGCACGTATCGACTCACAACCACCGATTGCTTAGACGGGGACGGACTGTTTGTAAATGCTAGGCTTAAGCGGTATGATAAAACTAACACACAATCTCGAAAGGTGGGCTAACCAATTATGTATAAATACCTAAGATTCTTTGAGGAGCTATCAATCGATGATATTCCTCAAGTCGGCGGCAAAAATGCTTCTCTGGGTGAAATGTATCACCACCTTAGACCGCAGGGTGTCAGTTTGCCGAATGGTGTCGCCACGACAGCGGATGCGTACCGATATTTTTTGGAGCAGGCTGGCCTCAACCAGAGGATTGCCGAAGCGCTTGAGGGGCTGGACGTCAGTAATATGCACGATCTTGAAGCCTGTGGCTCGAGTATCCGTGGAATGATTGTTGCTGCCACTTTGCCGGCAGATTTCGAGGATGAAATCAGGCGCGGTTACAAGGAACTGTGCCAAAAATGTGGTCACGACGATGAGATGGTCGTGGCTATCCGCTCGTCAGCGACAGCCGAAGACCTACCGAACGCATCTTTCGCCGGCCAGCAGGCCACGTTCCTGAATATTAAGGGTGAACAAAACGTGCTCCAGTCGGTAAAAGAATGCATCGCTTCGCTCTTTACGGATCGTGCCATAGTTTACCGCGTTAGCAACGGCTTTGACCACATGAAAGTCGCTCTCTCTGTCGGAATACAGCAGATGGTGGCAGTTCGCTCCGAGTGCGCCGGTGTCATGTTCACTATCGATATGGAATCTGGTTTCAAGAATGCTGTTATCGTGAGTTCTATTTACGGCCTTGGCGAGAACATCGTACAGGGTCACGTTAGCCCCGACGATTTCATCGTATTCAAGCCGACTATGGCTATCCTCAAGCACAGACTCGGGACAAAGAAACTCAAGATGATACCAACCGGTCATAGCCAGACCAAAAACATCCCCGTCTCCGTGAAAGATCAAGAACGCTATTCAATCAATGATGACCAGGTCAGGACACTGGCACACTGGGGCATGCTCATCGAGCAGCACTACGGCCATCCAATGGATATTGAATGGGCACTCGACGAAGATGATAAGCAACTGTACATCGTCCAGGCACGTGCCGAAACTGTCCAGTCGAGGCGTGACACCAACGTTATCGAAGAGTATCGATTGGCAGAAGAGGGCAAGCAAATCGTGAGGGGCACCAGTGTCGGCAATAAAATTGGTGCCGGTAAGGTCAACAAGATTATGAGCGTCAAGGATATCGAAGATTTCAAAGAAGGCGATGTGCTTGTGACTGAAATGACCGACCCAGACTGGGTCCCTATCATGAAAATAGCTAGCGCTATCGTAACTGACAAGGGCGGCAGGACGTGCCACGCAGCTATCGTCTCGCGCGAGCTGGGTATACCCTGTGTCGTCGGTACGGGTAACGCTTCCGAATTAATTCATGACGATCAAGACGTCACAGTGAGCTGTGGCGGCGGAAGTGATGAAGGTACGGTCTACGAGGGAATCCTAAAATTTGAAGTCGATCGAACTGATGTGAAAGATTTGCAGAGGCCACAGACCAAGATGATGATGAATATCGGTTCGCCCGATCAGGCCTTTGCTTATTCGCTCATTCCGAATGACGGAGTGGGGTTGGCCCGGGAAGAGTTCATTATCGACTCGCATATCAAAATCCACCCACTGGCACTAATCCATTTCGACCAGGTGAAAGATAAAGCCGTTCGTGCGCAGATTACCGAGCTGACGAAAGGTTACGGAGACAAGGCCGAATACTTTGTCGACAAACTCGCTGAAGGCATCAGTATCATAGGCGCAGCGTTCTACCCGAATGACGTCATCATTCGCTTTAGCGACTTTAAAACCAATGAATACGCAAACCTAATCGGTGGTACGCAGTTTGAACCACTCGAAAACAACCCGATGATTGGCTGGCGTGGTGCCAGCCGCTACTACAGCGAGCAGTACCGTGCGGCTTTTGATCTTGAGTGCCGAGCTATCAAGCGAGTACGTGACGACATGGGAATCACGAACGTCAAGGCGATGATTCCGTTCTGTCGCAACCTCGACGAAGCACACAAAGTACTCGGTATCATGGCCGAAAACGGCCTCCGACGCGGTGAAAATGACTTCCAAGCCTATATGATGGTCGAAATACCTTCAAACGTTATCTTGGCAGAGCAATTCGCCGAGCTCTTCGACGGTTTTTCAATCGGCAGCAATGACCTAACGCAACTGACACTTGGTGTCGACCGCGATAATCACACCATTGCCCATGTCTATGATGAGAACAACGAAGCGGTCAAAACACTCATTCGTGAAGTTGTACACGTCGCCAAGGCTAAGGGTGTCAAGGTCGGTCTCTGTGGTCAAGCCCCGTCTGACTACCCGGCGTTCGCACGCTTTTTGGTCGAAACTGGTATTGATAGCATCTCACTCGCACCTGACACCATCGTTAAAACGACAATTGACATCAAGAAAACCGAAGAATCCCTCGGCCGCTAAACTTTTCACATTCTTCCTATCCGCATTTGGCGCAAAACGCTTAAGCTAGTAAACTATACGTAATATGACTCATTTACACACTGAGCGGTCGGTGCCGCTCAAACGATACAAACGCACAAAAATAATCGCGACGGTCGGTCCGTCGACGGATAGTTATGAGGCTATCAAACGTCTGATTGATGATGGCGCAAACGGACTCCGGCTGAATTTCAGCCACGGCAATCATGAAGAACGAAGTCGGCAGATTGCGTGGATTCGTAAAGCTAGCCGTGAACTCCGCAAGCCAGTTGCTATCATCCAGGACCTGCAAGGGCCGAAAATTCGACTTGGTGAATTTGACGATATCATCACCGTCAAAAAAGGTCAAACTTTAAAGCTCGGCTATGACGCCGACTGGCTCGAGACGGGCATTATCCCGACACAGTACGACCTGAGCGCCAAGGTAAAACGAGGTGAACGGCTGTATATATATGATGGCAAAGTGCGAACTAAGATTACTAGTATTCGCGAAGGTATAGTCTATGTTGAGGCGGAAAACGATGGCATTTTGCTCAAGCGCAAGGGGATAAACCTGCCAGACACTGACTTTGGTGGGGATGTGATTACCGAAAAAGATAAAGCCGATCTTGCCTACGGCAGCCAGCAGGATATCGACTACGTGGCAATGAGCTTCATTCAGTCTGCTGAAGATATCAAAAATATGCGAAAACTCATCAAAAACCTCGGTGCAGACCGAAAGATTATCGCGAAACTTGAGACCAAACTGGCCATCGATAATCTCGATGAGATCATGCATACTACCGACGTTGCGATGGTAGCGCGAGGCGATATGGCTGTTGAAGTATCACCGGAAGTCGTACCAGTGGCGCAACGGCAGATTATCAGCCTAGGCCTGCAGTATGGCAAGCCGACTATCGTTGCTACGCAGATGCTTGGTAGCATGACCGAAGCGCCCGAGCCGAGCCGAGCTGAGGTATCTGACGTTGCAACCGCTGTGTATCTTGGCGCTGATTGTGTAATGTTAAGCGATGAGACAGCCATGGGTAAATACCCCCACGAGGCAGTAAAGATTATGAAGCGCATCATCATGTATTCACAGATTCACGGAGTCGTTCGGGTGTCATTCAAGGGACAGGTCGAGAAACCAGAAACGCGCCAACTTGCCATCAGCCGCGGAGTCATCAGCTTAGCAGAAAGTATTCACGCTAATGCTATTGTGGCAGAAACGAAAACAGGTGCTACTGTTTTGACCATAGCGTCTGAGCGGCCGGATGTTCCTATCATCGCCGTAACAGACAGTGATCGAACCGCCCAGCAACTTGCCATCGTATATGACGTGAAAAGCTTTGTGCAGCCAGTCAGTAAGCGGGCAGCCTCCAAACTCACTGAGTTTTTGCGTCATGAACAAGTCTTCAAGAAGGGTGACATCGTTGTGCTGGTGAGCGGTCAGTACCCGGGCGTGGTCGGTACCACCGATACTATCAAGGTTCGTCAACTGGAATAGTAAGGTTCCACCCTTCCATACATCTTTCGAAATAGAATTTGCATTAAAATTATATTTTGGATTATCGCAGCCTAAACTATACAATAATAAGCGTAATCGATAACCAATCCTTCATTGGTCATTATGGCACGAGGAAGCATCGGGTGGGTGGATGAGTTTCAGTAAAAAAACAATCAAAGATATAGATGTGAGCGACAAGCGGGTTTTACTACGCGCTGATTATAATGTGCCACTTGATGACAAGGGTAACATCACAGATGACTATCGCTTGCAACAAAGCTTACCAACGGTGCGGTATTTGCTAGACCATGGTGCGAGCGTTGTTATCTGTTCGCACCTTGGACGTCCTGATGGTAAGGTCAATCCAGCCGAAAGTCTTTTCCCGGTCGCAAAGCGGCTACAAGAGATACTCGGTCAGGATGTGGAGTTCGTACCCGACTGTGTGGGTGAACGGGCTGAAAAGGCGGCGAAAAACCTTCAGCCAGGCGGGGTAGTACTACTCGAAAATCTCCGTTTTCATGCCGAAGAAGAAGCCAACGATGACACATTTGCTAAGCAACTCGCAAGCCTAGCAGATATCTTTGTGCAGGATGGGTTTGGGGTCGTACACCGGGCGCACGCCAGCACAGATGCGGTCACGCACCATCTGCCAAGCGTGGCAGGCCTGCTTGTGGAGCGAGAGGTCGATACCATCACGAACGTAATGGAGAACCCGGCCCGTCCACTAGTAGCGGTTATCGGCGGTGCCAAGATAGCGGACAAGATAGAGGTCTTGCAACGATTTATCGACATCGCCGATGTCGTGGCCGTTGGCGGCGCCATGGCCAATACCTTTCTCGAAGCGAAGGGGGTTCATATCGGTAAGAGCAAACACGAGCCAGAAGATCTACCTCTCGCTAAAGAAATCTTGCACAAAGCCACAGAGGTAAGGAAAGAACGCAAATTTGTGTTTTATCTGCCTCAAGACGGCGTCGTAGCGACGAAACTTGATTCGTCCGCGCCAACACGTATCGTCGACTGGAGCGCGCACGTCATCGCCGATATAGAAGCATATCCGAAACGCCCGTTGCACGAAGCTAGCCAAGTGGCTGACGAGGAGATGATACTAGATATTGGACCGTTCAGTGGCGCATTCATAGCTGGCGTGACGCAGCTCGCCGGAACGGTCGTATGGAATGGTGCCATGGGTGTCACTGAGACGCATGGCATACAGAGTCCCGTTGGACCTACCGCACACGGTACAGAACTACTCATGGAGGCCATACTTGGCCAGTTCGGGAACCGTCCGTTCAGTTTGGTAGGCGGCGGTGACACGGTCGGTTTTATCGAAGAGCGTGGTTTGGTCAAGAGTTTTGATCATGTCTCGACCGGTGGTGGGGCTAGCCTTGAGCTGATGAGCGGTCGTAAGCTACCGGGGGTAGAAACACTAGAGGATAAGGGTGTACAATAAGCATAAGAAGTATGGATAATAAGAAACTCATCGTCGGCAATTGGAAAATGCATCTTACTGTACACCAGTCAAGCGTGCTCGTGCATCGGCTACATCAACACGTCGAACATCACCGAGATGTTGAAGTAGTACTTGCTCCGAGTATGCTCTCTTTGCAACCTATCAGTATAGAGATCGACAGACGGCGTTTCCGACTTTGCTCGCAAGATGCTTATTTCAAGGACGAGGGTGCATTTACTGGTGAAGTGAGTTTTGCGATGCTTGGTGATCTCGTACATTATGGCCTCGTGGGACACTCTGCGCGTCGACTGTACTTTGATGAGACACTCGACGTGGTGCGCGATAAAGTCCAAGCGGCGATTCGTAATGGTATTTCACCCATCATTTGTGTTGGTGAAACGAAGCATGAACGAGATGCTGGCGAGGGCAAACAAGTTTTGCACGATCAAATTATGACGGCGCTCATGAACCTGACGAGTAGAGACATCGAGAAGATTGTAATCGCCTACGAGCCAGTTTGGGCTATTAGCACGTTTGATGGCATCATTGCCAAACCGGACGAAGTGAAGCAGATGATAGATTACATACGAATGCAAGTCTACGAGCTATACGGCAAACGAGCAAGCGAGAAAATGCGCGTTCTGTACGGCGGGAGTGTCAATGAGCACGACGTGCGTGGTTATCTTGATATTGAAGGCGTTGATGGTGCGCTCATCGGTGCAGCAAGCCTAAACTACCAGCAATTTGCCGCAATCGTGCAGGCCGCTCACGAAAGTAATATTGAAAAAATGAAGTAATCAAGATGACCGAGCAGGACAAACAAGTATCAAAGCCAGAACCAGCCAGAACAGGCCAGAAAATTATCGATGTTGTGCACCCGAAAGACATGACACCTTCAACAACCTCCAGGCCCGTGGTTATTGCTAATAGACCGATGGTTGCGGCTGATCCGATGATTGCGGCTGAAGCCGAGAAAGCCGCCTCCGAAGATAAAGCCTCCCCAAGTACGCTCTTGTCTGCACCGGTCGTTAGTCGTCAGGCTAGGAAGCTAGAACCCCCGAGCCATGATGGTGATGAAGCGACAGCTACCGGCAAGGTCAAAGTTGTCGAGAATATGATAGCGGAGAACGCAGTTGAAGAGGCAATGGCACCACCTCTTGATTCCGCGCTCCAACCAGAAGCAAGCAACACTGAGGAGAAGCAAGAAGAGTCTCCCGAGTCGAAGGAAGTTGCACCTGTTAAACTCGAAGATGCGCAGAACGAAAAAGTTGTCAAAACTGATAGCAACGATGAAAAAAATAGCGAAAACATCGCTCAGGATGCCGATAGCACGAGCTCAAAGATGACTGTCGAGGAAGACGAAGAGCTCGATGCAGATGTTGAAAAAGCAAAGCAAACGAAGTCGACAGAGCAGATGAGGCAGGAGGAACTCGAGGCGCAAATTGCAAAAGCCACCTACGCCGTGCCTATAAACCGTGTTGCTCGAAAACGCACCGCCATAACTGGTGTACTACTGCTCATCACGATACTATTGATCGCACTCCTAGACCTTCTGCTTGATATGGGCTTACTGAAGCTTTCCAGCATCCCGCACACTCAATTCTTCCACTAAATCATCTTGTCTACGGACAGTTCTATTATCCGATGTAGCGTCGGTTTTTCTGTAGTGAGATAGTTCAGTACATCTCTACAACAGACAAGCGCGAGCGCTCTTGCTAGAATAGAAGGATGCATGAAGACTTACTACGGGGCTTAAATCCCGAGCAGCGCCGTGCTGTGCTAACGACCGATGGACCGCTGCTGATCCAAGCGGGCGCTGGCAGCGGCAAGACCAAGACGCTGACGCATCGTATCGCACACCTAATAGCAACGGGGCAGGCAACACCTTATAGTATCTTGGCAGTGACTTTTACTAATAAGGCCGCCCGCGAGATGCGTGAGCGTGTCGCTGAGCTGCTTGGCCAATCAGCCGACGACCGCCGTTTTATGCCTTGGATGGGCACGTTCCACAGTATCTGCGTGCGCTTGCTGCGGATGGACGGCGAATATATTGGCGTACCGCATAGCTTCGTTATTTTCGATGAATCCGATCGACTGAGCACCATCAAGCGTATCTGCAAAGAGTTGCATATCGACGAGAAATCATTTCCGCCGCGGACTATTTCTAGTTACATCAGTAGCGCTAAAAACGATATGATCGGGCCGAAAGAATACGCCGAAACGGCGGCGAGCCCGACGGCACGAACGGTCGTCGAGGTATACCCGCTCTATCAAGCAGCACTCAAAAACGCGGTGGCGCTCGATTTCGATGATCTCATCTGGCGGGCGGTTCAACTGCTCGAGGCTCACGAGGAAGTTTGTACATCGTGGCAGCAGCGTTTTAGCCACATCATGATTGATGAGTACCAGGATACGAACGCCGCACAGTATCGACTCGTCAAACTGCTCGTCAATGAACATCATAATTTGGCTGTCGTCGGTGACGATTGGCAATCGATTTATAGCTGGCGCGGGGCAGACTTCCGGAACATCCTGCGTTTTGAAGCCGATTACAAACAGTGCACCGTCATCAAGCTCGAACAGAATTACCGCAGTACAAAACATATTCTCGATGCTGCGCACGGCATCATCACGCATAACACGAATCGGAGTGACAAGGAGCTTTGGACGGACGCCGGAGAGGGTCGTCGTGTGCAAGTACAACAAGTGATGAGTGAACGGGCAGAAGCCGAAACAGTCATGCGGAATGTGCGTGTGTCGGTCGATAGCGGGTTGAGGCGCTATAGGGACTTCGCCGTGCTATACCGTACAAACGCGCAAAGCCGTTCGGTTGAAGAAAATCTCGTGCAGTACGGCATCCCTTACCGTGTGGTCGGGGGCGTGCGCTTTTACGACCGTAAAGAAATAAAGGACCTTATCGCTTACTTACGACTTCTCTATCAGCCGGAAGATCGTACGAGCTTTGAACGCATAGCGAATGTCCCTGGCCGTGGTGTTGGCGCCAAAAGCCTCGATAATTTCATCGGCTGGGTGCTCTCAGAACGCCTGAGCCTAGAGAAAGGGCTCGAACGGGTTCGTGACTGCGATTCCATCAAAGGCAAAGCGCGAGAGGGCCTCATAGAGCTGAGCGAAGTGCTGTCATCTCTGCGAGCACAGCTCGACGCCTTGCCGCCAGATATTCTACTCGATTCACTCGTCAAACGGCTTGGTTACCACGCGTATCTCGATGATAAAACACCGCAAGGTGAAAGCCGTCAGGAAAATGTACGTGAGCTCATCGGTGTCGCCCAGGGGTACCATGATGTGGGGCTACCAACACTCCTTGAGGAAGTCGCGCTTATCAGCGATCTCGATTCGGCTGATTTCGGTGATAATGTCGTGACGCTGATGACACTACATGCGGCGAAAGGGCTCGAATTCCCGGTAGTATTTATGGTTGGCCTGGAGGAAAGTATCTTGCCGCATTCTCGGGCGCTGTATGACCAGTCCGAGATGGAAGAAGAGCGCCGCCTCTGCTATGTCGGAATGACTAGGGCGCGTGAGGAGCTGTACATGCTCTATACCTCCGCGCGTTCGCTCTACGGTGGTCTGCAACACAATATCCCGAGCCGCTTCCTGGGTGAAATAGCTGCCGAACATGTAGAGGAGCAGACTATCATGCCGAGTTTTGGCCGCGTCGATTTCAATTCATCCCGTGAAGATGAACCAGTCTTCTCAAGCAGTGGTTTAAACAGCCCCGTCCGGTCCAATGAACCGCGCTATGTCCCGGAGCTGGATGAAGGGGACGTGGTAAAGCACGAACTCTTTGGCCAGGGCACTATCGTAGAGCTGCAAGGCGATACCGCAGCCATATACTTCAAAGGCAAGGGGCTGAAGAAACTAAATATCGCCTTCGCCCCCCTGAAAAAACTATAGGTTTGCTATACTATTAAGCGCCACGCTAAGTGGTTAGCCTATATTATTTATGCAGAAAGCCAAGAAAAAGTTACATCGCACATATCGACTCGGTCGGAGTCATGCTCGCCGTGTACGTCGTCATCCCGCCAGTCTGCCGGTGGTATTGTTTGTTTTTCTCGTCGCTTTCAGTGGCGGGATACTACTGTATGGTCTTAAACATCACGCAAGACAGCTGACCATCACCCCCAATCAGAACTTCATCGTCATTGTTAAAGTCGACGGGACGAAACAGACGGTTCCGACGGATGCCGATACGGTCGGTCAATTGCTCGATAAACTGCATATAAAACTTTCCAAGAGTGATCGAGTTGAACCCGAAGCCAAAGCGCCGATTACGGTCGATAACTTCCTTATCAATGTGTATAGATCTGCTCCTATTACTATCGTCGATGGTACAAAGACCACAATGACCTCAAACGCTGCGGCTACAGCGCGTAGTATGGTGACGCAAGCAGGGTTGCAGCTGTACCCAGAGGACATTGTTGTGGCCAAGCCGGTAGACAATATTGTCGCAGAAAACAGCATTGGTAGCCGAGTCATGATTAGCCGAGCCACCCCTATAGAGGTGAGCATGTATAGTGCAAACCTTGTTATGATTCGGACGCATGCTAAGACAGTAGGTGACTGGGTGAAGTCTGCCGACGTACGTCTTTCGAATAATGACACGTTGAAGCCTGCCGCATCGACACCTATTACAGCGGGGATGCAAGTGTCTGTTGTCCGTAATGGTGTACACACCGTTACGGTCAATGAGGCTATCTCTGCGCCTGTCAAAACTATCATCGATACCTCGCTCTCGTTTGGTAGCCAAGCGGTACGACAAGAGGGAAGCGCCGGTATGCAAATACGAACATACCAAGTCGTCGTCGAGAATGGCAATGAAGTCAGTCGGACGCTCATCCAGTCAATCGTGACCGTGCAACCGGTCGAGCGAATCGTTGCCAAGGGCAACACTGTCAACATACCAGCCGACAAACAAGCCGTCATGGCCGCCGCCGGGATTAGCCCGAACAATTATGCGTACGTTGACTATATATTCTCGCGTGAATCACACTGGAACGCAGCAGCAGTCAGCGGTACCGGTAAATACGTTGGCCTGGGCCAGACCAGCCAGGCGAGATTGAGTGCCGCATGCCCGGGTTGGCAAACAGACCCGGTTTGTCAGACAAGATTCTTCAGTGGTTATGCTGGTCGTTACGGCGGCTGGGAGGGCTCATACAACGCATGGTTGCGGCAAGGCTGGTGGTAGGCGGGAATCGAGAAACAGATTATCTGCGTTTATTGATACAATTGAGAGATGGATAAGGTAACCCCGAAAAAATCGTTGGGGCAGCATTGGCTGCATGACAGTGCAACTTTAGAGCGTATCTGCGATAGCGCTAATGTGCAGGCTGGCGATGCAGTGCTAGAAATAGGCCCCGGTCTCGGAACGCTTACGCGCAAGCTACTAGCCCGCGGTGCCAACGTTACGGCCGTCGAATTCGACCGAATGCTTGCTGTTATGCTCCAGAACAAGGTCTGGGATGGCTGTCCTCCCGACGCGAGTCTGACTGTGATTCAAGACGATATTTTGTCGTTTGACCTCAGGCAGCTGCCGGTCGACTACAAGGTCGTCGCCAATATCCCGTACTACCTCACTAGCAACCTTATTCGCGTGCTGTGTGAAAGTACAAATCCCTTCAGCAGCGCGGCACTGCTTATCCAAAAAGAAGTCGCCGAACGTGTCGTTGCCCAACCTGGTCAGATGTCCCTCCTGAGCGTCAGTGCACAGTACTACTGCGAGGTGTCTCTCGGAGTATCTGTTCCGAGGGTGCTCTTCACGCCACCACCAAAGGTTGATAGCCAGGTTTTGGAGTTGAAATTCCGTGAAAACTTACTTTTCACGGACGTTGATGCCAAACAGTTTTTCCGCATCGTTCGTGCCGGATTCAGCCAGAAACGCAAAACCCTTCTCAACTCACTTAGTGCTGGGCTGTCTCTGCCGAAGGACGAAACCCGCAAGCTGCTCGAACAGGCAGACATCACACCAAACACCCGCGCACAAGCCCTCTCTCTCGACCAGTGGCACAAACTTTACAGCCAAATGCCAAAATAAAAACTCCATCCGAAGATGAAGTTCATATTTTGGTGGAGCTGGTGGGTACTGCCCCCACGTCCGTCGGTTTTGACAGTTAGAATCCTACAGGTTTAGTCTATCTTGTTGTCTTAGCACTCGAGTATCGAGATAGACAAACATCCCGAGTGAGCAATCCTAGTCTTAGCGCATAGTCTGGATGTGGCTATACGAGCGTTCAGAAAAATAAAACGCTGGCTAAACTATCTGAAATCGTCTAGGGCGTTACTTGGCAATTAAGCCAAGTTGGTAGCTGGAGCTAAACGACCGAAAAGCGCCAAAGAAGCGCTCTCAAATGCGTTAGCTACAGTCTGTTTGAAAGATTTTGCATCTATTCAAGATTGCCTATAACGCTGACAAGCGACCTGCATTCATAACCGAAATGTACCAACGTCGAGCTTAAAATTCAGCCCCATCATATTAAACATTTTAGCATAAATACTATTGTTTGCCAATATTAATTGACTCACTCACGCTGAAGATAGGTAATTGTTCAAAATCGGGCTATACTTATACTCATAATGCCTCGAAAAATGAAAACCATACCGAAGGTAAAGAACAGGCACTATCTCGACAATGCCGACGAACCTGTCGAAACCATATCAGAGACTAGCTTGCCTCAGGTCAAGCTTACTCCGAAAATCGCTAAAGAGATTAAGAGTCAGAGAGTAAATTTACGTACTATCGCCAGCAATCTGAGATCGATAAAACGGAAAAAAGCAGCCAAGCTCTAAACGCATCGTCTTTTTTGCGGTACGCTAAATAGTCTCCGTCGGCCGAGGCTGTCTGGCCCTACCACTCGAGTTGTCCAAGAAATATGCTTCTGTGCACGAAACGTGCATTCTTTGAACGGAATGTCTTTTTAGTGAGAAAACTCATAGTTTATTCTCAGCATGTTAGCGCATGATGTGGTGGGAAGGGGGATCTCACCATTAAGTATCATGCACTCATTAAAAAGATAAAGCACATGGCCCAGGCGCGTGAAGATGAATCGCAAGACGCACTTGAGATAGTCGTAGAAAATGTCGCAGCACACCTAACTGATTACACACGCCGTGGTTTCGCCGCACAGCTGCCAGTAGAGCTGCAAAACGCAGCGCAGATGGTACCAACCATCACGCACATAGACGAAGACATCATTGAGCAATTGATGGATCTGGAGGATATAGATGAACATCGTGCCAGAAGGCACCTCAAGGTTGCATGGCAAACTATCACGGAGTTGTTTGACCGTGAATCGGTGGACGATATAACCGCTGAATTGCCAAGCAATATGATGGCAGTGTTCAAATAAACAGTAAGGTGAAAGGGAGGAGTCTATGGCATTACGTGAGAGATTTCATCAAAAACGCAAAGGGGAAAGCCGAGCGCACAGCTCACAGCATAAATATGATGGCCACAAGATGGCGACTGTCGTAAACCACATTCATTTCGAGCGCTTGAACGGTTTTGAGAGCACCAAACACAAGGAGAAGAGGTAGTAGCCAAGCACTATAACAAAACGACCGCATAAGAGCGGTCGTTTTAAAAACAGAACTGGTGGACGGCAAGTTACGGCTATCGAACCCATTGTTCTAGACAAATTGTACGAGATACTGGTGCAGTACGACACCTTGAGGGCACGATTGAATAGAACCGAGTTGTCACTACAAAACTTAGTAAAACCCGATAGTTTTGCTGATGTGAGTTTTGTGGGCTAGCAAATAAAAAAGAACACCGAAGTGTCCTCAAAATCTAACTAATTTCAAATATCGCCGAATGATGAGATTTGTGTGAAGCGGGAGGATGACGGGGAGTAGGTTTTACCATTGGTGGTGGTACTCTTTCTCGTCCGTCGATCCTCGACCGCTTCACTGAGGATAACCCTCTGACGCTACCGCACTACACGGTTGTTAGCAGTGTGGCAACGACGGCTGGGGCCAGACGTCATCTGCACGAACCCACCGCTGCGGCTGGAGGTAGAAGCTGAACCAGCGGTTCTGCTGACCATCGTCAGTCCAGCATCCCATCGGGATCCAGTTGTCGTAGCTCGTGCAGTAGGCCGTGCCGTAGAACGCACTCGGTCCGAGGTGCACGCACGCAGGTGCGATCACGTAGCCGCTGTCTCCCGTGGCCGCCGTTGCGGATGGCATCGACACGAGAGTTCCTCCGAGTAGCAGCACTCCGCCAGCAGCTGCAGCCGCTAGTCTCCTCTTGAGTTTCATCAGGCCCCTTCCAGGACTTGAGTAGGTTTACCAGCCAGTTGGCAGGTAATCAAATTTTGGCACAAATATCTTTAAATGCAAGTACGGGCAGTGCGATTATCTCTGGCGACAGTCAAGAAGAGCAGGCACAAAAACTAGGACTGGGGCGGTAGGTTCCCCTTGGTACCTGGGCAAGTTATGGAATCGATCCTGAAGCCCTCAGTATTAAGTACCGCAGTTAACACTATGTTGGTCGTAGAACCGTCGGGATATTTCGCTTCTGCGTTTACGACCGCACCTGGACCAGCCTCCACACTCTTTACTGCAACAGTCGTAGGCATAACCGAAGAACAGACAATTGGATCAAAGCCGTGCTGATAGTAATCTTTATAAAACACTAGGTTCTTGTCGCCGTAACCACTCACAAATGCATTTCGTGACTCTTCTATCTTATCTTTTCGGGGGTTTAGGTACTGCTGATAAAAATTGTTAACCTGGTCTCGGGCCGCATCGGCGGTTACATAACCTGGCTTGTTTTGGGATGGAGTTTTGTTGGGATTATACTCCTGGTACGCAAGGCGATAACCAGCGAGACCACCGATTATGATAGCGAGCACTGCAACTACGGTAGTTACCATTAATCGCTTGTTCTGTGTGGTAGATGTCTGTTTCTTATTCATAGCGTAAGCATAAACAACATAGGAATGCGTTGTCAAATTTCCACTAAACAACACCCTGCTCAAAGGACGTGGCACGACTGCAGATCTTGGTAAATGCCGACTAGTTTGTAGGCTAGCGTATAATTGCAATCATATGAGTGATAGTACGGGCAACGACGAGTCACAAGAGTCGCCTACTCAACAGTCATCCAATGATACTTCCAACTGGGACGACAGAGTATCGACTGACACTAGTGGCGAAAAGTACATCAGAACTGCATCCGTCACAATGATGCCGAAGCCATTAAGCGATATGGGAAGAAATTACCGAGAGGTGTTCGAGCTAAATACGTTACGGCCCATATCGAATGGACAGTCCGCCACCTTACTAAGAATACGGAGCAGGCCTACAAACTTTACATTGGGCGCTTAGAGCAAAAGCTGGCGGTTGATAGAGAAATAGCCAAGCGTAAGCTAAAAAAAACTTCTGATGAACTCAGAAAGCAGCGAGTTTTATACGCTCGGTATCAGAACTTCCAGGTTACTGACCACGTCGCATATAAGAGGCACCACAAGGGTAAACTTGAGCATCATCAGAGTCTCATAGACGCTCATACCGCAAGCGAGAAAATACTCAAACAAGAGATAGTAAAACTGGATAAAGGGCTGCCCAGCCGTGAACAGTTTGTTGAACTCATCCACTCGTATCTGGGAATACTGCTCACAACGACGGATTTAATAGAAGAGGATGCTGTTTACCAAGAGCTCGTGTTGAACCTACGTGTCGGGGACAATGCTGTATCTGTTATAAAGCTAAATCCACCATACAATTTGATGGTGGATTTAGAGAAAGTTTCTACTGGTGGAGCTACAGGGACTCGAACCCTGGACCTCTTCCATGCCATGGAAGCGCTCTAGCCATCTGAGCTACAGCCCCATAATCATCAGACAAACCTAAGGTTTGTCTGATCGCGCCGGCAAAAAGATGTGACTTTTTTGCGGGCTGCTCTTTCCTATCAGAATTTCATTCAGTCGTCCTATCTGGCCCTTTTGATTGAAATTCTGTATCAAGCAAGGGTAGTGTAGCGCATTTTTAGGCCTATTTCTAGAGGTGGTTATGGTACGATAATCTATATTATCCATTCTATATTCCTCGTTCGTGCGTTACAATGGTGCTCATGGTTATGTACTATCTGAAGGCATTGGGGGCGTATTATTCGTGGACACTCCCTCGTACGCTCATGATTGCCTATCGCAATCACCACAGCTCTACCCTGAAATATCTGAAATGGCTATATGATACAAAAACGTACAAAGTAAATGGCAAACTTTGGCAGACTGATATTGCGGCGGTTGCTCTTCTACTGGCGGTCATGTTTGCGACCATCGGCAGCGGTGTATATTTGCTTGTCGATTGGGCGAGGTACGGTACGGTTGGTTATTGGGCATTCGGGCTCGCATTACTCATCATCTACCCGCTTATCACCTCCCACGCGCTCGTCGTCGGTGCGTTCGTGAAACGCATACTCGTGTATATCCTCAACCCCAAGAAACTTGGTCGAGCCATCGTCTGCGCTGTATTAGAAAGCCAGGTAAAGAGCCTCCGAAAAAAACATCACATGACGCTAGTAGCGGTCGCTGGATCGGTTGGTAAAACGAGCACCAAACGCGCTATCGCTGACCTGCTCGGTCAGACACTGCGAGTCCAGAGCCAGTCAGGTAACTACAACGACCGAGTGACTGTTCCGCTCATCTTTTTCGGCCAAACGATGCCGAGTATGTTTAATATTTTTGCCTGGATGCGAATCTTCGGCGAAAACGCTGCCTCGGTCCACCATCCGTACTCGTACGACGTGGTAGTGGTTGAACTTGGCACGGATTCACCTGGCCAGATGGCCGAGTTTGCCTATCTAAAACCAGACATCACCGTACTCACTGCGATTACACCCGAGCACATGGAACGGTTCGTAACGCTCGATGCGGTGGCCGAGGAAGAACTCACGATCTTTGATTACTCACGCCTAGTGCTAGTGAATGGTGATGACACTCCGGGTAAGTACGTCGCCGGACGGGTTTTCGAGGAGTACAGCACGCTCACGAACATCGCGCATAATCACTACGCCAAATCATCCTTGCGAAGTATCGAGGGGCAGAAACTGCACGTCGAAACGCCCTCCGGGACCTATGATGCTACGACGAAATATATAGGTGAGCAGGGTGCTCGTATTGCGCTCGCTACTGCCGCGGTCGCCCACATGCTTGGTCTCACCGATAAGGACATCGTCGCCGGCCTAGCAGAGCTGGAGCCATTCGCTGGACGTATGCGTCTGCTTGAGGGAGCCAAAAATAGTACCGTCATCGATGACACCTACAACGCTAGCCCTGTAGCGGTAAACGCCGGCCTCGACGTGCTCTACACTACCAAGGCAACGCAACGCATCGCCATCCTGGGCAGCATGAACGAACTCGGCGACTATGCCAAGGAAGCGCACCATATCGTTGGTGAATACTGTGATCCAAATAAGCTCGATATGATCGTCACTATTGGTGCCGATGCCCGCCGCTGGCTGGCACCGACCGCCAACGCACGCGGTTGCCAAGTACATAGTTTCAGCAGCCCGTATGATGCTGGTGATTTTGTGCGTAAGCATCTAAAACAAGGTGCAGTCGTTCTTGCCGAAGGCTCGCAGAACGGTGTTTTCGCTGAGGAAGCCGTCAAGAAAATCCTCGCTCATCCTCGCGATGCCCAAAAACTCGTTCGTCAGAGCAAAGCCTGGCTCCGTACCAAAGCAAGACAGTTTAGCGACTGAGCGCTAGCTGGACCATCTTGTCTACGAGCTCTGACATGAGCAGACCATATGTAGCCGCCATTTTAGGGTACAGGCTAGTAGCCGTCATTCCTGGGATGGTGTTAGTCTCGAGCAGGTAGCATTGTTCGTCGGCTGTTAGTATAAAGTCGGTGCGTGAGAAATCACGACAATCTGCCAATCGGTGTAATTTGAGCGTCAGGTCCTGAACTTTGTGCTGCATGGCTTCACTTACGATGACTGGTGGGCAGAGTTCTTGCGATTTGCCATTATATTTATTTTCGTAGTCGAACTCTTCGTCTGACGGAGGAATGATTTCGATAACGGGCAACGCGATGTCGTCCAACACACCGACAGTAACTTCGTCCCCAATGATTAACTCCTCAAGAAGCATGTGGCTGTAACGAGAAAAATAATCTTGAACTTTTTGTCCGTCAAGTTTGCCAATGTCTCGAACGATATATGTATCTATAGTCGAGCCACCGTCAATCGGTTTCAATACATGGGGTTTCAGAGCTATCGGGTGCTGACTATACGTGTCAAAAGTCACGACGTCACCAGTAGCCATCAGAAAACCAGCAGCTATCATCCGCTCGCGGTACATAGCTTTGTTAAGGCATAGTATTGATCCTTGGGAGCCGGTGCCGACGAATTTTGCTTCCATATTTTCAAGCCGAGCTTGTAGCTCACCATCCTCACCTCCAATCCCGTGTAAAACCGGGAATACTACGTCGCACGAGGCTATCTGCTCATCGCTATCAGAAGTGTCAAGCACGGCCACATCATATCCAGCCTCTCGCAGGGCTTCAGCGACTGCGCCCCCTGAACGGAGCGACACTTCACGCTCGGCTGATTGGCCACCGCAAATTACATGTACTCTTGTCATCTTGCAAGTATATACCCTATCTCTGTTATAATTCGATAGTTAAGGAAACAATATGCAGAGCTCGAGCAAAACAACGAATATTTTAGAGAGCGCTGTGAAGAGCTAATATACTAGTGACGATATGAAGCGATATAATCCTAAAGAAATCGAGCCAAAGTGGCAGGGTATATGGGACGAAACCGGCGTCTATACTACCGACTTGAAGAATGACAAGCCCAAATACATCGCTATGAGCATGTTCAACTACCCCTCTGGCGCAGGTATACACATCGGCCACGCCATGAACTACACCATCTCTGACGTGAAGGCGCGTTTTAAACGACAGCAAGGCTATGAGAGCTACCACCCCGTCGGCTGGGACGCATTCGGTCTGCCGGCCGAAAACTACGCTATCAAGGCCGGTGTGAGCCCGCAGCAGAGCATGGCTACTATCATCCCAAGCTATCACCGACAGTACAAAGCAATGGGATGGAGCAATGACTGGGAGAAAGAAATCGCCACCCACCTGCCCGAGTACTACAAATGGACCCAGTGGATCTTCTGGAAGATGTATGAGCAGGGGCTGGCCTATCAAGACTCGCGGATGCAGTGGTGGTGTACCAAATGCCAAACCGTGCTCGCTAACGAACAGGTGATAGATGGCAGATGTTGGCGCCATGATGCCCCAGATGACCCGCTGGTCGAGAAAAAAGAAGTCAAACAATGGTTTTTCAAGATTACCGACTATGCTGACGAGCTGCTAGACGCAATAGAAGACCTCGATTGGACCGACACTGTCAAGCTAGCCCAAAAGAACTGGATAGGTAAGAGCACTGGTGCCGAAGTAAAGTTCGCAGTCGCGGGTAGCGACGAGGTTATCACCGTGTTCACTACCCGGCCAGACACGCTTTACGGAGCGACCTTCATGGTGCTGGCACCGGAGCACCCACTCGTGACGCAGTTGACGACCAAGGACAAAAAAAGTGAAATCGCTGCATATGTAACAGAAGCAGCCAAAAAAACAGAGGTGGAACGCCAGGAAAATAAGGATAAAACAGGAGTTTTTACCGGTGCGTATGCTATCAATCCTGTAAATGGTACCAAAATCCCAATATGGGTGGCCGACTACGTGCTTTTCGGCTACGGCACGGGTGCCATCATGGCCGTACCGGCCCACGACGAACGAGACCATGAGTTCGCAAAGAAATTCAAGTTGCCTATTATTCGGGTGGTGAAAAATGATGCGCCTGACGAGGAATGCTCGCACGACGAAGGCGTCATGATGAACAGTGGTGAGTTTGATGGTCAAACCTCAGCGAACGCGAGTGAAAACATCGTGAAAAATTTGGAAAAAGACAGAAAAGCAGTCGAAAAGGTTAACTACCGCATGCGGGATTGGAGCATCAGCCGGCAGCGCTACTGGGGTGCGCCAATACCAATCGTCAACTGTCCTAAATGTGGTCCGGTGCTGGTGCCAGAAACCGATCTGCCGGTCATTTTGCCGGAGCTTGAGGATTTCAAACCTAGTGGCGACGGCCGTGGTGCCCTGGCGCGTGCCACGGACTGGCTCAAAGTTGATTGCCCTAAGTGTGGTGGCGTAGCTGAGCGCGAAACAGACACCCTCGATACATATATCTGCAGCAGCTGGTACATGTACCGCTACTTTGACCCGCGCAACCAACAGCAGATTTTCGACAGCAGTATCGTCAATAAGTGGCAGCCGATAGATTTTTATAATGGCGGTGATCACGCTACCGCACATCTGCTGTACGCGCGTTTTATCGGACACTTTTTCAAGAAGCTCGGCCTGGTAGATGAGCCGGAGCCATTCAAGCAGTTCCTGTTTAATGGCAAAGTCACCGCTAGCGACGGAACAATGTTCAGCAAGAGCAAGGGCAATGGTATCGACCCGCTGGAAATCATCGAGCAAGGCTACGGCGCCGATGCACTGCGTACCTACCTAATGTTTGCCGCGCCTCTCGAGATGTGGATGCGTTGGGACCCACAAGGCGTGCCTGGCACGCACCGTTTCCTCTCGCGCATATGGGCACTGGTACAAGAATATCTTGACGCTAAAGAAGGCGCGGTCGACGGTGTAGCACAGAAGGACATTCGTCGAGCAATCCACCAGATGATTAAGAAGACGACAGAAGATATCGAGGAAAACCGCTACAACACTGCCATCGCTGCGGCCATGACTGCGGTCAATGAGCTGTACAAACTCAAGGTCGAACATATGGCAAAAAATGAGGTCTGGCAGGAATCACTCGAGGCCATCATAGCTTGTGTGGCGCCATTTGCGCCGCACATTGCTGACGAGCTATGGTTCCAACTTGGCCATCATACCTCCGTACAGAAAGACTCCTGGCCGAAGTATGATAATCAGTATCTCGTCGAGGATATCATGACTATAGCTGTGCAGGTGAATGGCAAACTGCGTTCGACCGTCGAGGTACCTGCCGACGCCGCCGAAGACGCCGCCGTAAACGCAGCAAAAGCAGACAAAAAAGTTGCGAGTTATTTGGGCGGCCACGAAATAGTCAAAACCATCTACGTCCCCAATAAACTCGTAAGTTTCGTGGTTAAGTAAGACTTTGGCTGGGGCTTGACTCTACTCCTGTCCCGGGCAAAGGCTTCGAGGGAAAAATGATTATTGTCGCACCCGCTTCCTGTTCAGGAGCGTTCGACGCTGGGCTTGAACATCGTGTAGCAAAACCTAACGCTTCTGCGATTACGAAGAGGTCGTCCTCCGCCGCATCGGCAGCGCGAAAAGGGATAGCACCTATAGTTGCGTTGAGCCATGGTCTATCGCGTTCCTTCGCCCTCTCGACGTTTGCCTTGCGTGTAGTATCTATTTGAGGTAGATTACAAATTTCTTCATCCGTTAAGCCTGCAGACCTGAACGTGTCTGCATCGAAGCGCGGCAAGCCATCCATCAAGGCAACGACTTTTTCGAAGTCTAGCGGAGAGATAGCCCTATATGGTCGTTCGATGCTGCGTGGGAAACGTTGAATCATATGCCAATTATATAACAAAAACATGTAATGGCAAATATTGTCTTGAGTTATCGGCAAAAACAGCGTATAATCAAGAGTAATTAGTAACCACAAAACTTCGAGAAGGAGTTAGCACATACCATGGGTAAACCAAAGAAACGAACCAGTCCCCGTGCGACTGGAGCAAGACGTAGTCATCTAATATTGAAGCTGGCGCGCGTCGTCAACAAGAAATCACCAGTCAAAGCCTATACCACCGCCAAAGAAAGCGGCAAGAAGCTCGCTGCTGCAAAGTAGCGCTCAAGAGGATTAATCTATGGCTTCAAACCGACACCTCGGTCGCATCGTGGCACTGCAGACACTTTATGAGTATGACTTTCGTCGGGAGGCGGGTGACGAAACATTTAACATCGGTTTAGTACTCAAGCGTAATGTCAAACGCTATGAATCCACCGTAGACGATGTCTTCTTTATCGAAGAGCTCGTCAAAGGTGTTGCGGCATACGAAAAAGAACTTGATGATGCGCTACGCCCACTTGCTCCAGAATGGCCACTTGAACAGATTGCACGGATGGACCGCGCTGTACTAAGAATAGGCCTGTACGAGCTGTTGCACGAACCAGACGTACCACCAAAAGTGGTTATCAACGAAGCTGTTGAACTTGCCAAAGCTTTTGGCGGCGATAATTCAAGCAAGTTTATCAATGGTGTTCTCGGTACAGCGCTCAAGAATATCGAAGCAGCTACGGTTAAACCTGCGAAGCCAAAGGTTGTCAAGAAAGCAGCTAAGTCAAAAGCGAAGGCTAGCTAACCATGGACGACGAAGAGCGCAAACGCAGTCCCATAAGTGGGATAAAGAAGCCCATACAGGGTTTTCGAAAATTCGTGACACGCAAACCTTCTATCGAAGAGGTGGTACACGAAACGACCTCTGGCGGTATCGTTTTCCGCAGACATATTCAGACTGGCCAGACGGAGATACTGCTCATCCGAGATGCCAAGAACCGCTGGACTATACCAAAGGGTCACGTAGAGGAAGGTGAAGAGCCAAAGGATACGGCCGAGCGCGAGATCCGCGAAGAAACTGGCTTGCAGGAAATGAAAGTTATGCAGTGGCTCGGCAAGGTAAATTTCCGCTACCGTCGCAACCACACGTTGGTGCTGATGACCATGCATATCTATCTGGTACAGGGGCTCGGCAAGACTGATCGCCTCCACCCAGAAGATTGGCTGACCGATATCAAGTGGCTGTCGGCACGCGAGGCCGTCGACGCTATTGCATACGAGGATATCGGCAAGCTGATGTTAGTCGGTATGAAAAAAGTAAGAGAAGGAAAGGCAAAGTAGACGTTGGAATATTGAATGTTGAATATAGAGCGTAACATCGCCGTAATATATTTTAGATTCTAAATTCGAACATCGAAATTCAAACTATGGATACCACAATATATCAAGATATAGCCGCAGCGAGGCTCGGCGGCGCATTCACCAATCTAGAACTGCTCATAACAGCATTTACCCACCGTTCATACCTAAATGAGCACAAGAAATCAGCCAGCGCGCACAATGAAAGACTCGAATTTCTCGGGGATGCCGTACTAGAGCTCGTTGTGACTGAGTATCTATACGCTAATTATAGCGAACCAGAGGGAATTCTGACTAACTGGCGCAGTTCACTCGTTCGTACCGAGAGCATCGGTGCTGCGGCAAACCGACTAGGGTTTGAGCCACTGCTTCGACTCAGCCGCGGTGAAAAACATGGCACAGATCGTGCTCGGGCACAGATACTGGCTAACTGTTTCGAAGCAGTCACTGGGGCAATTTACCTTGAGCGCGGTTATGAAGCTGCCAAAGTTTTCATTACCGAAAACATCCTCAGTACGTTTGATGACATCTTGAAATCCGGCTCCTGGATGGATCCGAAATCACAGCTGCAAGAAGTCGTGCAGAGCCAAGCGGGCGTGACACCGTCGTATAGGGTGTTGAGCGAGGAAGGACCTGACCACGAAAAAGAGTTTACTGTTGGTGTCTACGTAGATAATAAGCTAGTGGGCAAGGGCATCGGACCGAGCAAACAAGCCGCCCAAGTCGACGCTGCCGCCACCGCCCTCAAGAAATACAATTGACAACAGGGGTGGTTATCTGATAAACTTGTCCGAGTTATTAATTTTAAGGGAAGGAAGATAACGAATGTTAGTTATTCGTTTGCAACGCGTTGGCCGCAAAGGTCACGCCCAATTCCGCGTCGTCGTCCAAGACTCACGCCGGACCCCCACGAGTGGTAAGATCGTCGCCCAGGTCGGCATCTACGATCCTCACTCCAAAGTAGTAAAAATAAACTCCGAGCGTGCTCAGCACTACCTCGACCACGGCGCCCAGCCGAGCGAGCGCGTCACGTTGCTCCTAAAAAAGGAAGGCTTGAAGCTGCCCACATGGGTCAGTGAGCCCGCCAAAAAGAAAGGCAAGCTACGCAACCCAGAGAAACTACGCCGTAACCGCCCAGAAGAGCCAAAAGAAGAAGCTCTAGCCGAGGATGCAGTGGTTGTTGAAGCCGAAGTTGAGGTTCCTGAAACACCTTCAGCTGAAGCAGCAGAGGCTACAGCCGAAGAGCCAGCCGAAGATGCACCTATTGAACCAGAGATAAAAACAGAAGTCCCGACTGAAGAAAAAATCGAAAAGTAAGTTATATTTTTCGATTGTGAAACGCTCCGCATATAGCGGAGCGTTTCTCTTTGTTTCGATTCCTGACTCACGTCTGTAATCGCCACACATTTGTAATTTTGGGTTTGTCGGCTTCCATCTTTCATGATTCGACGATATAATAAAACTTATCAGAATAAGCCAAGGAGGCAGATATGTCAGCAACTATAGACGAACAATTCGTAGAGTACGTAGTGAAATCACTCGTCGGTAACCCCGACGCGGTCAAGATCGCGCGCCGTGTCGATGAGAAGGGCGTATTGCTCGAACTCACCGTTGACCCTGAAGACCTCGGTCGTGTCATTGGCAAACGTGGCGCCACCGCACAGAGTATCCGTACTCTTCTACGCGCGCTTGGTACTAAGCAAGAGGCTCGTTATAACCTCAAGATTATCGATGTCGACCGACTCGATGAAAACGGCAATCCACTACCACGCCCACAGCGCGAAGACCGCGAAGACCGCGAAGACCGTGCTGCAGACAATGCCGAGAGCAGCGACGCTCCAGCACACGACGCAGTTGCACCAGTCACAGAAGATGTCACGACTGACGGTGTGGTCGCAAAAGTCGACGCCGATAACGGCGAGGATAACGTACCACTCGAAACGGTTGAAGAAGAGAGAGGCGAAAGCGACGCAGTCGCCCGCACCCGTGCTGAGCTTGCTGATCTCGACGACCTAGACATTTAACGTCCTGTCACATTGAGCGCAATCTAGAGTTTAAAGCTCCTACAACAACCCTGTTGTCGCAGGCCCGAATGCTCTGTGCGAACGGTAGGCGGAAGCCTGCCGGGGGGAAGGAAAAGATTACTCACGAATGAAATGATGTGAGTAACATTGGGATGGAAAGCCCCGTCTCGATCAAGATTGTTTTATTCGAGCCAGATTGGGCTAGCCCGATAGTACTTGTGTTTTCTACTCCGTTATGCTAGAGTTCAGACAGTCTTTATTAAGACGGGTAGTTTTATTTAAAAACAAACATTGCTCTTTGCGAGCCAATGCGCTTCAAATAAACGCGTTGGGAGCTTTATGTGACAAAAGAACCTCTGTATATACAGAGGTTCTTTTGGTTTATACTATTAGAGATATGAAAATACAGGTCATTACTCTATTTCCAGAAATGTTTACCGGTGTACTCGGTAATAGCATGCTCTGGAAAGCGGCCGATCGCGAGATTGTAGAGTACGAGTTCCTGAACCTGCGTGAATATGGCCTCGGCCCTCGCCGTCAGGTCGATGATACACCTTACGGCGGTGGCGACGGCATGCTGTTCATGATTGAGCCGCTCGTCGCGGCAATAGAAGAAGCAAAAACTCGCAGCCCAGAAGCGAAAGTGCTGCTGCCAACACCTCGTGGCAAAGTGTTCAAACAGTCAGATGCTAAACGATTGGCGGCGGCAAACCAAGATATCATCATCATCTGCCCACGCTACGAAGGCTACGACGAGCGAGTGACGAAATGGGTCGACGAACAGTTCTGTATAGGCAATTACGTGCTGACAGGCGGTGAGCTGCCAGCCATGATTATCATTGATAGTGTCGTGCGGTTGCTACCAGGTGTGCTGGGAGGAGAGACGAGCGCTGAGGTGGAATCATTTCAAGACGACGATGAAGCGATAGAATACCCCCAATACACCCGTCCAGCGGATTTCCGAAGCATGAAAGTGCCCGAAGTACTCCTCAACGGTCACCACGCCGAAATCGACAAGTGGCGCCAGCAAAAGAGAGACTGAAAAATATGGGATATATTAATACCCGCCGCGTGATTTAATCTCGTGCCAGACGTAGCTAACCAATATAAGTGAGGATAATAGTTTATATGCTCTAAAAACGCGTATACTAGAATAAGTAACCAAGGAGATAGCCTATGAGTATTTTTACTATCAAACCAGTCTACGCGCATTGTGATTTGCCGTGTGGGGTATATGACCCAGCACAGGCAATGATTGAAGCACAGAGCGTCAAAGCGATACAGGATAAATATGTGGGCTTCGACGAGCCAGGTAAGGTACGTGCGATTATCATCAAAGAAGAGCGTGCGGAGCTCGTTAAGCATCATCTGATGGTGCTGTGGGCAGACTATTTCAAACCCGTACACCTCGAGAAGTACCCGGACTTGCACGACAAGTTCTGGATGGCTATCAAGCAAGCCAGCGAATGTAAGCATCATTTAGAACCCGAAGAAGGTCAAAAACTAATTGAGATGATCGATGAAATTGCGAAGATCTTCTGGGAAACCAAAAAAGCCTAGTCAGGTCCATGCCGAAGAAACGGTGGGCGCGGTAGCTACGTCTATCGATGCTATTTCTACGCGTAAAAGAAGTGGTAGTTATGTCGTGCGCCGAGTCGTCGGCGACAGTATGTACCCGACACTCGTTTCGGGCCAACTAGTATTAGCCAAACGAAGGCAATCAATTCAGCCAGACGATGTGGTTATATTTCGGCACAATAATATGGAAAAGATTAAGCGCGTCAGAGAGGTCGAGAATGACCGGCTTTACGTCGTTGGCGACAATCCAAACTTTAGTACGGATAGCCGACACTACGGCATGATCGACCAGGATGATGTGCTCGGTACGGTCGCCTGGCCACGTATATAGCCGCTACTCTGTTGGCGCGTCGTGACTGGTGCGCAATGGTACATCGCGTAAGAACAGAGCGATGACGATAGCCAGTATCGTGAACGGAATTGCATATAGGAAGACATCTGCGAAGGAATGTGCAAATGCATTCAAAACAGTGTGCAATACAGTTGGCGGCAGGCCACTCAGGTTATCTAGGCTTTTACTCGTTAGATGCGCCCCAGCTGTGGCGCCTTGTGGTAGTGCAGAAGCAAGGTGATAGTTCAACCGGTTGATGAGTATCGCACCAAAGATGGCGGCTCCAAGGCTGCTACCAATGCTGCGGAAGAACGTCACGGCCGAGGTCGCCGTACCCATTTCTTCTCGTTTGACGGCGTTTTGGACGGCGAGCGTCGTTACCGGCATGGTTAGACCGAGTCCGAAACCAAGCAATACCATCCAAAAACCGATGAGCACGCGGCTCGTATCAATGGCGATATGGCTAAACAGGAAAAAACTGATGGCAAGCAATATGCCTCCTATGATTGGGAATCGTCGATATTTACCAATTTTTGATATAAGTCGTCCGCCACCAATGGAGCCGGTCATCATGCCGACGACGAAGGGCAGCATCATCAAGCCGGATTTTGTCGCTGAATCGCCTCGCACGATTTGCTGGTACTGAGGCAAGAATATGAGTGCGCCAAACATGGCTATGCCAAAGACGAAGCTCAGGAGCGAAGACACCCGGATGATGTCGTTTTTGAACAGGTGCAGGGGCAAGATCGGTTCCGCTGCGTGACGTTCGCGCCATATAAATAGCAGTGTTAAGACGACGCTAGAAGCAAACAAGCCAATGATTTGCGTGGAAGCCCAAGGGTACTCGACTCCGCCCCAAACCGTGCCGAGCAGTAGTGTAACGACTGCCGCGGTTAGCAGACTGGCACCGGTCCAGTCGACCTTATGGGGTGACTTATTGACCGGTAGGTGGAGTCGCGTGGCAATCATGCTTAGGGCGACTAGCCCGATAGGTACATTTATATAAAACACCCATCGCCAGCTGAGATGGTCGGTGAAGAGGCCGCCGAGGAGCGGACCAAGTACACTGGAAACGCCAAAGACGGCGCCTATGAGACCCTGGTAGCGGCCTCTATCACGCGGCGGGACGGTATCGCCGATGATGGCCATCGAAAGCGCCATTAGTGCACCACCACCGATACCCTGGAGCCCACGGAAATAGATGAGTTGGTGCATGCTCTGGGCAGCACCGCTTAAGACTGAGCCAATAAGGAAAATGACTATGGCCGACTGGAATATCTTCTTACGGCCGAACATATCACTAATTTTCCCGAAAATAGGCGTCGCCACGGCACTCGTCAATAGGTATGAAGTTGCTACCCAGGAGTATTCATTTAGTCCATGGAGGTCCCGTGCAATAGTTGGCAGGGCGGTCGAGACGATAGTCTGATCAAGTGCACCAAGGAAGACGGTGATCATAATGGCGGTCATGACGACCATAATCTCGCTGTGCGTCAGTGGTCTTGTGTGGTCTACGTCAGCAGAACCAGCCTGCGACCGAAATGGGTGTTTCACCTGGGATGCCTACTACCTCTCTGTTGATTTTACTTCATTTTGCATTGCACATAATATTTTCTGCATCGCATTGACGAGCTGTGTTAGCTCTGCTTCACTCAAATCTGAGGTCGCCTGGTTGATTATAGCGTGGCGTTCCTTCTCGATGCTGGCTACTTTCTCGCTCCCATTTTCTGAGAGTGTAAGGTCAAAGATTCGTCGGTCGTCAAACCTCGGTGTGCGAGTCAGGTAGCCGCTTTCCACCAGGCTTTCCACCAGTTGAGACACTGCTCCTGGCGTCAATGAAAGACGAGCTGCTAAGTCCTGTGCACTAATGGGACCGTGGTGCTTGATAGCGAAGAGAAGCCCAAGCTGGCCACTCGTCAACAGGGAACCATCAGAACATTGGTATGTTTGCCCATGGAAAGAGCGTTTTATGCTCGAGACGGTTGACATGAGTTCTGTGAGCGCTTCGGTGCGGTGCATAGATCCTTCGAATTAGTTTAACCACTAAACTATATAGTAACTAAACTAAATATGTCAAGGGTTCTTGTGTTTTTTTAAAAAGTTCAGTTAGTAAGATATTTCATAGATAGCTTCGTTGTGCTAGAGGTAGTCTATAAGTGAGAGATTATCAAAATACGGGTGAAAGGAGTAGAAAAACATGGCGGACGTAGTAGTAGGAAAAGGTTGGCATGGGGACCCGGCAGGGCACGCACGGGCCGGTCACAAGGGCGGCATCATGAGCTCTGGCAATTTCAAAAATGACCCGAAGCGAGCTGCAGCCGCGGGCAGGGTTGGTGGCAGTGTCAGCCCGGGGAATTTTAAAAACAATCCAGAGAGAGCGAGAGCGGCTGGTCGCAAGGGTGGCAGCAAATAACAGGTATTTAAGATAGGAAGGAAACTGACATGAATATACTTATTTGGATTATCTTTGGTGCACTCGCTGGTTGGGTAGCTTCGATGATTGCGGGTACGAATGCCAGGCAGGGGGCGGTCATGAATATCATCGTCGGTATCCTTGGTGCATTTGTCGGGGGCTGGCTGATGGAGGTATTTGGTAAAAGTGGTGTCACCGGCTTCAACCTATATAGTTTTGTTGTAGCTGTACTCGGCGCCATCGTGCTGCTACTTATTTACAGAGCATTCAGTAAGAAACGATAAAGAGGCTACTCTAGAGCTGTTGGCTTATAGTTTGGCAAGGAAGCTCTGTTTGATGAGATATCTAACAAGCAACCCCGCGTATTTCTGCAAGAGTAGGTTGGTAAGCGGAGGAAGGACTCTACACAAGCACATTGTCGATGAACTTAATCTGTCAGAACGCAGCGATAAGGAGCTGCAGGCAACCATCCGCTGTTTTAAGGCTAAATGGTACCACAAAGTGAACCGTCTCAGCAGACTCTAAGGTTACCGAGGTATGATTGTATTGTAACTTCTTTGAAAAGACCCCCCTGCGAGAGGGGTTTTTTCTACGTATTTAATGCGCCAATAGCTTCTGATATGTTCGTGAAGCCATCTTTATCGAGAAGCCTCACGAGGTCATGGTTAATCTGGCCGATGAGCTGTGGCCCCTCGAAAATCATACCAGTTATGAGCCCAACCATACTGGCGCCAAGGCAGATTTTGCGGTAGGCGTCCTCTGCATTGAATATGCCGCCGACACCGATGATCGTGAGTTTGCTGCCGTATTTTTTATACGTCTTCGCTATAAGATCATCGCTGAGTTTCTGAGTTGGGAGACCGCTGAGGTTACCGGGTACAGTCTCTGGCAAATCATCGGCAAGCGTGGGCGCAGCACGATTCTTGTTTAGGTTACCGATAGTAACAGTATGAATGTTGAGGTCCAAGATGATGTTTAGAAGTGCATCGAAATCTTCCCAAGCGAGATTTATCGGCATTTTTATCCAGATGGGTTGTTCTAGGTTCAGCTCGACAACGGCATCTAGGAGTGCTCTCAATCTTTTCGGCGTGGTGAATGGCTCGCCCCCGTAGGTGTTCGGACAGGATATATTTATCTCAAACGCGCAGATGTGCGCTTCGTCCCGCAGTAAACGCAGGCTACCGACATAGTCTTTGATAGCTTCAGAATCCGTGCAGTTCTTCGAATTATTCGTTTTAGCGATTGATACGACGAGAGGGAAATTATTGATCTGCCGATTGGAATATCTGTGCACGCGCTTCCGTATATGCTGAACGCCGTTGTTGGCGAGCCCAGCGTTGACGACCAGTGATTTGCTTTTGGGCAAACGGTAAAACCAAGGTCTCGGGTTGCCCGCACATTCCTCGAATGTTACTGACCCACCGGTCATGAAGCCAAAGCCGACTGCCTTCAATGTCGGTACGAGCTCGATATTCTTATCAAAGCCCGCAGAAAGTCCAACTGGGTTAGGAAAAACGATGCCATCAATGGATTGCGACAATACTCTCTGGTTGCGGTATGCCCAAATCGTAGAAACAAGCATATTTGAGCAAGGGAAATTCTGGCGGATAGTGTTTGCTCGTATTAACCTCGTATGTACGGCATCGGGACTCTGCCGAAATAGGAGTGGCTTTATACCATGCAGATACCCCCAACTTGTTACCGAGGAAACAGTACGAACCATATACGTTTCAGTATACGCCTCCTAGAAAGCTAGTTACAGGCCGTTGGTTTACCGACAATGCTCGTAGAACTATGAAACTAAGAATGAATAGCGGTACAATAGAAATGAACAATGTAAGCAGGAGAGCGATTATATGGCAAAATTTGAAGTATACAAATCAGCTCACGGCTATCGTTGGCGGCTGAAAGCGGGCAACGGCGAGATTATCGCCATCGGTGAGGAATATACGACCAAGGATGGTGCAATGCGTGGATGCGAGGCGGTGGCACGGGCGGCCGTAGAGGCCGATATAATCGAGCTAGATGTGTAATCTATATCTGTAGTACGCACGTACGTGTACACTATATATACAGTGAAAAATACTAACAAAACTGGGCATAAACAATGGCTGCGGGTGAATGTGCTCGCTGCGGTCCTCGCCGCTGTAAGCGGTCTCGCCGCACTGGAGCCATCGATGTTCCGACATGTACGGTTACCGAGTCGTCTGCTCTCATCTCAGTATAGTGGGGTTGTACGGCTATCACATATCGCGAGTCTAGCGCTCGGTTTAGGCCTGATTTATCTCGCGCTGCAACTTTATCGGCGCAAATATCGGGCATACCTCATCGCACAACTGGTGTTAACACTTTTACTCGCACTGAATCTTATTTACGGAAACGGACTGTGGCGTTGTGGACTGTACGCTTTTGCAATCATCGTACTCATGGTGGGCCGACGGACGTTTACGGTGCAGAGCGATAGCGTTAGTTTGCGGCGGGCTATGGGAACAGCAGGCATCGTTATCGCCGGTGCACTGCTATATGGCACTATCGGCTTTTTAGTACTTGAAGAACGGGTATTTGGGATAGATTTTACTCTATGGCAGTCCGTGAAATACGCGGCCTGGCAAATTCTTTCGTTTCAAGCTGCCGTTTTACCTGCCTACACCGAAGCGGGAAAACTATTTCTACAGTCATTAGACGCTGTAAGTTACGTGACGCTCGCCCTCGTCTCGGCCGCGCTTTTCAAGCCGGTTCGGTTTGCCCTCAGTCACGATGAAGAAAACCGTCACCAAGCGCGCCGAATTCTCGAAAACTCCGTCGGCTCCACGGAAGAGTTCTTTAAACTTTGGCCGGTCGACAAACACTACTATTTCGATGCTGAACATCGTGCCTTTGTAGCCTACAAGGTACAGGGCAGGACGGCGCTCATACTTGATGGTCCTGCGGGGGACGAAGCCACATACGAGTCACTTCTGCGTGGTTTTTTGTCTTTTGCCGATCGTAATGGCTGGCAGCCGGCGATTATCCACGGTGATGAGTCTATCAAAAAGGTTTCGTCTCAAGTTGGCCTAGAGGCGGTATTCATCGGTAATGAAGCGATGGTAGACGTCGAGACATTCGCTACCCATACAGTAAGGAGTAAACATTTTCGATACATACATAATAAAGCACAGCGTGATGGGTTATCTGTCTCTATCTGGAAGGCTCCCCTCGACAATGTAAAGATAGATACACTGCAACAGTTGTCGGACGAATGGCTGAGTCGTGATGGTCGTCGTGAGTACACCTTTATCATGGGGTATTTTGATTACGAGTATATAGAGCAGTGTGATGTTGCGGTGCTCTACGATGCGCACAGCAGAGCACTAGCATACTGCAACTTGATTCCGACTTTCAAAACGAGTGCTCGTTCAATTGATCACATGCGCTTTAAACCAGATGTCCCGGGTGCGGGTATGCACTATCTGCTGAAGGAGCTCATACTGTACCTGCAGACACAACATGTTACGACGTTTAACCTCGGCCTCTCACCACTAGCGGGGATTAGTGACAGGACGAGCCAATCGGGCTCTGAACGGGCATTGCAGCTCATGAAGACAATCGGTGCGCGGTTCTATTCATTCAAGGGCCTTGAGCAGTTTAAAAACAAGTTTGAACCAGACTGGCAACCACGCTACATCTACTATCAACCACCGGTTGGCAATCTGGTGCGCACGTTACGAAATCTGTTGTCCGCGGTTGATATACCGAATGCTCTGAGGCGCCGTCGAGTGGGCTTACGACTGATAGCGGTACTCGCAGGTTTGTCATTTGCAGCTTTCCCACTGGCCTACTTACTCGGGATTCGTGCGGCAGGTTTGGTCAGTAGTCTCGGGGCAGTCGGCCAGCCCTACTCTTGGCTTTTCAACTCACTCGATATTATTAACGGTGTATTGATGACGCTACTAGGTGTCGCATTGCTTCGCCAACCACATCGTTTGTCGCGACTATCACGGTGGGTCGTGGGACTATATATTATCAGCGGCTTAGCTAACATGCTGTCTGCGCTAGCGGTATTACCAAACCGTATTGGTTCAGAAAAGATACTCGACCTTGTGCAGGACAACACGACTATTTATCACGCAATCTTCACGCTTGTAGGTATAGCTGCGCTTTACAGCGCGGCTGCTTTGTATAGCTGGCAGCGACGGCAAAAACCCTGGGTGCATATCGCCTTCTGGACACTTGTTATTACTGGGGTCCTGGTGCTTGTCTTGGATGAGTCTGCAACATATCGTGGCATTACCCAACGTATCCAGATTGTCGCTTCGGCACTCTGGATAATCATAATCGGTTTGCTCACTGCCCGCCACAGCGAACACGAACACTAGGTGAGAATTTCGTGCTTGTACAGGTAACTTTTTATGAGCTTGATGTCTTCATGATCCTTTGCACGCCCCATTTTCTTTTTGCAGGTGATTAGATCAGCCAACCCCATGAAATGAACACCCTCGAGTTCAAAGGCCTCGGGCTTGAGGTCAGCGAGCGACTTACCGACGTACGTCAGCATTATCTGGTAACCATGGCGTGACAGGATATGCTTTCCATCGTCTTGGATATATTCTTTCCAGCCCTTCCCTCGGTATAAATCGTAGAGGCGCTCACTTACCACTAAGTCTACGTCGTTAGTATCACGCAAGTGAAGGGCCTCAAGTACGCCACCACCAATCACGATGTAGCTACTGTGCGGCAAACCGAGTCGTTGTACCATGCCAATCGTCGAACGTTTACTCGCTGGGTAGGCGAAGATTGCCGACTCAAGGCTCGGAAAGATATTCTTTTCTCCAATGATATCCACAAGATCGTACTGCTTGAGTAATGAGTTAAGTCCAGGTGACACGTGCGCTAGACAGAGTTGAATGTCGTCTGCATTCAGTTTGTGACAAATTTGTTTGACAGTTTCAGCGGCAGTGAAGTCTATGTCACTCACGGCGCCCGCATCAAGTATGATACACCGGACAGGCTCCTTCGCCTCAGCGATAACTTGCATCATACGACGCGAGAAATAGCTACTGTTTTCAAAAAATATCGAACCACCGAAACGATACACTAGGACACCCGGGGGTGATGAACGATGTTTGTGGTGTGGGTCAATGCGATCTTCGGCCCAAGTAGCAAGCTCGCCGTCGCGCAAGAGTACCTCGTCTTGGGGCCTGTATTGACGTCGAAGCCGGTCGATAATCGATGTTACTACGGCTATAGCAACGCCATATTGGACGCCGAAGATAGCGACGCCAGTGAGCGAAATGATTGCCACGACAAATTCAGCTCGACGCGCCCGATAGACATGCGCGAGCTGGTGTAAGTCAAAGAGATGCATACCGATGGTGAAGACGATGACAGCGAGCGCTGCGAGTGGTATGTAGCGCAACGCACCAGTGAAGAACAGTAATATGGCGGCGATAATTAGAGCCATGAAAAGGTTAACGAACTGGGTACGGCCACCAGACATCTCAGAGGCAGTGGTACGGGGCGGGCTGCCATTAATAGCAAAGCCGTGAGTGAAGGCAGAAGCGATATTCGCGAAACCGAGGGCGTTCAAGTCGCGGTTGTCGTCAACTGGTTCATCGAATCGGGCGGCCGTATTTCGGATCACACTCGAGCTTTGGGCTAGTACAACGATTGCTATCGCAAGTGCTGCCGGCATGAGGCTCGTAATCATTGTTAGGTTTATGTGTGGCAGGATGAAACCGGGTAACCCGTGCGGAACGTTATGAACTACAGCAATACCTGACGATGCGACGGGCATGAGGTACGTCACGAAAATCGCTGCAACCAAGGCGATAAGGCTACCAGGCAGTTTTCGCCTGTTTGCACTAATAATAACTATAAAGATAGTGAGCGAAAACAGGACAGTTGGTAGATGTGTTCCCCTAAGGTTATTTGCCAGTTCGAAGAACGTATGTACCGTATCTCCTTTTACCGATAAACCAAGCATGTCGGGGAGTTTGGTTACCATTAGCTGCAAACCGATGCCCGCCAAAAAACCAATGAAAACAGGACGAGAAATTAAGTCAGCCAAGAATCCAAATCGTAGTATGGACATAATTATAAGCACCAAGCCAGTCAATATACCCAGAACGGCGACAGCATTCACGTAATCATGTGTGCCTGCCAGTGCAAGTGTTGCTGCGCCACACCGCCCCGCGCCGGG
>CAJDUE010000001.1_pt1 | contig 77668 bp, 69 predicted proteins | sample 7390401 | NCBI WGS metagenome assembly CAJDUE01 (sample SAMEA7055667, study PRJEB34461) | soil metagenome | biome: terrestrial ecosystem; feature: Peninsula; material: soil | place: Antarctica | collected 2016
CCACACCCTGGGTGATTCTGACGTGCTTGAGTATCTGGCCAAAGAGACCGGACTGAAGGCTATCGCCGGTCATATTCGGTTGCGCGAGTTACGACAGTATGGCAATGCCTTGCTCACCAAGCTGCCGATTGCCTCTACCGAACTGATTGATCTGAGCGTCATCGGTTGCGAACCACGCGGCGCCCTGGAGGCCTGCCTGGATTGGAACGGCAGTCGATTACAAGTAATCGCAACGCATCTGGGTCTGCGACCTGGCGAGCGACGTGAACAGGTGCGACGCCTGCTCCTCCATACGGAAGTCGCCGCCGCCGATTACTCGGTCTTGTTTGGCGATATCAATGAATGGCTGCTGTGGGGACGACCACTGCGCTGGTTGCATAAGCGTTTCGCAACGCCACCTCATCGGCGAACCTTCCCGGCGCGCTGGCCCCTGTTCGCATTGGATCGCATCTGGGCACGTCCGCGGGCAACCCTGAGCGACATCGAAGCACATCAGACGCCACTGGCACGTATCGCCTCTGACCATCTGCCACTGAAGGCACGGTTGTCAGCAATGCAGTAAGCTGAAACTGATCAATCTCCGCCCTGCATCTGAGACATTAACAAGTGGTCCTTACACAACGTGAGGAGATTTAGTGATGTGCCAGAGAAAACGCTTTTTTCGGCCAGTATCAACATACGTTCCGCTCAGGGTTTAGGTTGTGATTAGTAACGCGGATATCACCTGGATGGAATTGCTCAGTCAGTCATTCTGGCCTGCCTTGCAAATCATCATCGCGTTCCTACTCGCATTGCCCGTAGCCTTCGATCGGGGAAAGGGAACACGCAGCATGGGATTGCGCACCTTCCTATAGTCTCCATGACCAGTTGCGGATTCGTACTCATCGGACTCAGCGCCTTCAACGCGGATGCACAATTGACATCGCGCATCATGCAAGGCCTGATCACCGGCGTGGGATTCATCGGTGGCGGCGCTATCTTCAAGGATCATGGCAATGTGCATGGCACGGCAACCGCGGCCAGTCTCTGGAATACCAGCACTATCGGCGCCGCCGTCGCGTTCAACCGTTATGACCTGACGATTATCCTGTCGCTCATCAACTTTCTGGCATTACGTCTGTTACAACCCTTAAAGAAATCTCTGAGTGCCCAGAACGACGAGATCGATTAATACAAACCAGGACAGAGATGCCCGTTCAGCTTCAGATGCACAGAAGATTGCCCTGCATTGGTAAATATCAATGCCATTCGGCGCATTGCTAGGCAATCTTTATCTCAATGAACCCGGGCTAACATTTTTGCGATACGCGGACACATGCCTCTGCTGTGTGCGTGGATTCAACATCCGCTACAGCCCTGCTAGCAACAGTTGAAAGGATCGACTAATGCGCCAATGCAAAACGCCTCTCGTTTTCCTATTTACCCGGTCGCCACCTCCGCCCACAACGGATCGCATATTGACATACAGGGTTTCGATGCGCTCATGCATCAATAACTTCAGCATGCGCCAGGTGCGATGAACTGCGTCGTCGTTATTGCGCTGGGGTGTGTATCGCGAGATGTTATCCGAGGTCTAGAACGTGTTGGCGTATTCACGGCCGGTGTGAACGAAGAACTGCCCGTGGAAGACACTGAGAGTAAATCTTAAATCTCGTACAACCTGGATAAACCTAAGGAGGCACCATGGATAGTATTCAAGTATCTGTTGAGAGTTCATCGACTGACTTCAGTCAGGCGCGGCGTATGGCCGTTGGCAAGGCCATGGAGATTCTGTCCGACCCAGTGATTATTGCCTGGAAGGATGACAAGCTGAATCGATTCGGACCACAAATTCCTGGGGCCAGCAAGGATCGTTGGCACGATTATGGCGAGAGTAATGGCGGAACATTGGAGTTGTCGGTCGGCGATAACTTTCACTTCATCTTCACCGACACCTCCGGTTTCGATGAACCCGATCTGAATATCTCCAGTATCCCGGAAGATGATGGTACGACCATCCTATGCCTGAACGACGCCTGCACCGAGGACGATCGGCGCCAAATGGGCTATTTCCCCGGCGGTGGTCTTGGCGGCTGATCCTGCGAATGACAGACGCAAACGCTTTTACCAACGGCAGAGAACAGGGAAGCCTATGGCGGCGAAAGTAATATTCCCTGCCCCCATCGGAAGATGGTCCATGATGAGGGAGTTAACATAAATGTCGTTCTCGATTTTTCACTCTCACCCCATCCATCTCTTAGGAAGGAGAGGGAGTCGGTGGGGCAGCAGTGGATCACAACCGGTTAGAGGTGTATTTTTTTGCCACGTCTAACCACTCCCTTCCCTCTAAGAGTAATCCTGTATGAAAATGCTACTACCGATCTGTGCTCTACTGATGTCCACCGCATGGTCGACAGCCGTCTGGTCTGCCGATAAAGATCCGGAACAATTAATACACGACATCACCGAACGCGTCATTAAGCGGCTTGAGGCGGAGCCAAAACTCCGTAACGACTCACCGGGGCTGATAGCATTAATCCAGAAAGAAGTGTTTCCACATGTCGATTTCCCTTATACCGCGCGCATGATACTGGGTCGATCCTGGAGCGACGCCAGTGAACCGCAACGCACCAAGTTCACCAAAGAGATGCAGAAGTTACTGGCCTGCACCTACACCACCGCGTTTGGCGCCTATGAAGGCCAAAAGGTCGACTACCAGCAGACCAGCTGGACTGAAGATCGTCAAGAAGTGGAAATACGCTCCCGCATCACCCAGGATGCCAAGCCACCTATCCCCGTCAGTTACCGTCTGCACAAGGCCGAGAGTGATTGGAAGCTGTACGACCTGGTGGTTGAAGGCGTCAGCCTGGTGGCAAACTATCGTTCCACCTTTCGTCAGCAACTCCAGGGCCAGGATCTGGATGGTTTAATTAAGGATCTTGCCGCGCGCAGCGGGCAGGATTGTAAAACTAAGGGTTAGCAGGTCTCACACCGATCGAGACGGCTGTTATATTGATAGCCGTACTCGATCAGCATGACGTTCAGATAGAATAATATTGCACACTGAACAGCTGATCCTGATCAGTCCACACCGCCTGCAACTGAAACCCAACCTCTGCCGCCAAGGCGCTGAATTCATCGACAGTATATTTGTAGGAATTCTCGGTATGAATAGATTCGCCGGACTGGAACTGGAAATTGTGATCATCGATGCGAACCACTTGATCCCGGAGACTAACTAGATGCATTTCGATGCGACCCAACTCCGGATTATAGAAAGCCTGATGCACAAAGCCGCTCAGATCGAAATCGGCGCCCAGCTCCCGGTTGATGCGTGCCAGTAGATTGAGATTGAAGGCCGCGGTCACACCGCCGGCATCGTTATAGGCCGCGTCGAGTATCTGCGCATCCTTTTTGAGATCCACACCAATCAACAGCCCACCGCCCTCACCCACGGTCTCCGCCATGAAGGCGAGAAAGACCTGCGCATCACGGGGTTCGAAGTTACCGACGCTGGATCCCGGAAAGAAGGCGACTCGTCGGCCCACTTCCAGGATTTCCGGCAGGCGCTGACCATCGGTGAAATCCGCGCAGGCCGCGCGCACCTCCAGCCAGGGATATTCACTGGCAAGCTTGGCCGCCGATTCGCGCAGATATTGTTTTGAAATATCCACCGGCATGTACAGACGCGGCATGAGCGGATCGAGTAACTCGCGTACCTTGGCACTGTTGCCACTACCAGGCTCTATGAGTAAGCAATCACGACCGACATGTTCCGCAATGGCTGCGGAATTATCCCGCAAAATACTGATTTCGGTGCGTGTAGGATAATACTCCGGCGCGGCACAGATTCGGTCGAACAGATGCGAGCCGGTCTCATCATAGAAGAATTTTGGCGGGATGTAGCGCGGACGTTGACTTAGCCCATCGATCACCTCTTGAAAGAAATCCGCAGGCTGCGGGTGCTGATCGTGGAAACTAAACGCGAGTGTGCTGGACATTCAGAGATCCTCTGCAAGGCGCAGGCCGCTGAACTGCCAGCGGTCTCCGGGATAGAAAAAATTGCGATAGCTGGCCCGCACATGACCACTCGGGGTTGCACAGGAGCCACCGCGCAACACCAATTGACTGCACATGAATTTTCCGTTGTATTCGCCCAATGCACCACTAAAGGTCTGAAAACCCGGATACGCCGTGTAGGGGGACTGGGTCCATTCCCAGACATCGCCGAACATCTGTTTCAGACCTTGCTCCGCGCTGGCGACCGGTTGCAGATAACCGCTGTCAGAAAAATTTCCATCCTGCGATATCTGTTGGCCAGCCACTTCCCATTCGGCCTCGGTGGGTAAGCGTTTACTACACCAGCGTGCATAGGCTTCCGCCTCGTAGTAGCTCAGGTGACAAACCGGCGCATGCGGATCAAGCCGCTCCCAGCCGGACAGCGTCATCTGTTGCCAGCCCGCATCGAGCGGCTCCCAGTACAGCGGCGCCTGCCAGCTCTGCATGCGCAGCTGCTGCCAGGCCTCGGACAACCAGAGTTCGACACGCTGGTAGCCTTGGTCTTCGATAAAGTTCAGATACTCCGCATTGGACACCGGCCGCGTTGCCAGTTGAAACGCATTCAGAAAGACGCGATGACGTGGAAACTCGTTGTCGAAACCGAATCCTTCGCCGTTGTGACCGATCTCATACAGGCCAGCGGGGAATCCTATCCATTCCAATGGCGCAGCAGTGCTGCGTGGAATCAATTTTGTCTGATAGCTTGGACGTAGCGGACTATAAGCGAAGATGTGTTTGATATCAGTGACCAGCAGCTCCTGATGCTGCTGTTCATGTTGAAGACCTAGAACCATACGGCGGCATATTTCTGCCTCGTCTTGCGCGGGTAGTTGCATCAACAATTGTTCGATGGCGCAATCAATGTGTGCGCGATACGCGAACATCTGCTCGACTGTCGGCCGCGCCAAAAGACCGCGCTCTGGGCGTGGGTGAAAGCTGCCCAGCCGCGCATAATAGGAATTGAACAGCTGCGCGAACTGCGGGTGAAATTCTGAATAGTCAGTCACGAAAGGTTTGAGTACGAAGGTTTCAAAAAACCAGCTTACGTGCGCGAGATGCCATTTTGGTGGGCTGACATCCGGCATCGTCTGGATACCATAATCCTCGATCTCCAATGGCAGACAAAGCAGCTCTGTTGCGGAGCGTACTCTGTGAAATTCATCCAGCAATGTCTGACTAGAATCACAGCTGATATGGGGAGCGGTTGAGAGAGCCATATAGCACCTTTTATTATCTCCGATTAGCAACGCTATCTGGGCATTACTTCAGCTCAGTCCGGTGACACCTGACAATATACTCAGAGGTATAGAGTACACATTGGGAAATATCAATGACGTCGCTTGATGGTCTAGACAGACTTGACTAACAGTGACACTTATCGCAACGACATCGTGACTAGTATTTTGGGAACCTCTGATCAAATCAGATCAAGCGAATATAGACAAGCTGCAGCTCCCAGAGTTCATAGCGGATCAATGTACGTAAAACCTGGACTCCATAAATTCTGTGGTGCAGCAACAATGGCAAGTTTCCGTCATTAAATTCTCGCATTCAAAAGCGCAACGCACTGGTAGAACGAAGAGAAGATCAGACAATGGAAGAATTTACACCCATGTTATCCAACCTCGGCGGGATCCTGATCGGATTGGCCGCCGTCAGCCTGCTGCACATCAATGGTCGGATCGCAGGTATCTGCGGTATAGTCGTCGGATTCGCCTGGAATATGATCGGTTTCTGGCCTGGACTGGCACTGACCGCCTTGGTCTCCGGACAAACCTTGGTATGGATATTATTTGTCGCCATGCTGGTCTGGATGTATGCCGAGAGCACGCTGAATGTTGTCAATTGTGTCCTCACTCAGCGTGGAGAGACCGTCAATGGATGAGCGCGCTCCTCTGCCAGGCGATGCCAGCTATGCGTCAAATCCCGCGCAGGGTTCACAGAATAAGCACATGCAGGTGCACAGCCTGTTACTGGGTGAAATGGGAAATTTCATCTATTTGCTCGAAGATCCGACCAGCCGACGCACCGCCGTCATCGACCCCGGCTGGGATGTAGAGGCAATTCTACAGGCCGCTGAGAATCTGTTCATCACCGATATACTTATCACGCATTGGCACGACGATCACATTAAAGGGATTGCCGAATTAGTCGCCGCTACCGGTGCGCACGTTCACATGCTGGAGATGGAGGCACGCTACAACGATCTGAATTCCAATGGCCTGATATTGCATGCGGACTGTGACATGATTTCAATCGGCAAGCTGGCTGTTCGGATTTTGCATACCCCCGGTCATTCACCAGGCTCTGCCTGTTATTTCGCCGACAATGCGCTGTTTACGGGCGACACGCTATTCATCTACGGGTGCGGTCGCTGCGATCTGCCCGGTGGCAATCCCATTTCCCTATTCTACAGCCTGCGCCGACTACAGCTACTCTTCACGCCGGAGACACTTATCTACCCCGGTCACCACTATGCCGAGCCCGTCGTATCTACGCTTGGTGAACAAATGTTGATGAATCCCTTCCTGCATCAGACCTCGAGCAAGGAATTCGCGGCCTTTCGCGCTGAACATAATCTACACCGTAAGCCGCCCTATCAACCCGTCATGCCAGGAAAACCGGCATGGTAGGTCATGACGGCAAAGTGATAACAACAATGATATGTTGGCAAAAGTGGTGCAGTCACGACCTTATCACGGAAGGTGTCACAGTACCTGAGTCGCCTTGGCCTTAAAAATCACTATAGAGGACTAACTCATATGGATACATCGAACTTTGATCGAGATGGGTTTTTGATTGATCCAAAACTCTGGGACGAAGACATGGCCCGCGATATCGCCGCTCGTGAGGGACTGGGGCAGTTGAGTAAAGAGCATTGGCAGGTTATTCGGCATTTACGTGATCACTACTTGCAAACCGGCGGTGTGCCAGTGATGCGCCACATCTGTCGCGACAGCGGATTAACCGAGCAGTGCGTGAGCGATCTGCTCGTCGACCCGACTCGCGCCTGGCGCATCGCCGGTCTGCCCAATCCCGGGGAAGAGGCCAAGGCCTATATGGATACTGCCGAGTGTCATGACTAGTGCTCTCTGGCAGAAGTTAGATCCGATCAACAGCTCTGTGTCGACGTCGCCCGGGACCGAATAGCAACCAGAGTATAAACTGGCAACACTAGGATCACGACAACCCAGATCACTTTGGTACCGATTGAGGTGCGGCTCTCGATGGTCTTTTTGATCGTCCAGATATCGGCTATTAGTATTATCAAGCCAAACAGACCACCGACCTGAATATCCATTAATACGGTCCTCTTTAATAGCGATAAAAATAATAATAGGTCGTATTTTGATCATGACCAGGAGTGCCCAGCTTAAAGACGTTAGGTTAGCTATACGCATTGGAAATTATCAATGTCATAAGGCATCAATCATGCGACGCTGACCTCATGGCAATTTATGAGGTGCAGGATGAATACAATATCTAAAGGCCCGGACAATTATTATCACAATACGTTTGATCTGGCTCGTCGCAGCATGCGTGCGTCGCTGCAACAGAACATTCTGTCGGCGACACCGCGCAAACCGGACAAACAACCACCCCCGATTAAACCGCCCGAGCCGGACCGGCCTCCGTACGAACCGCCGACGCCGGGTGATCCTCCGGTGCAACCACCGAATCCGATTGACCCACCGGTAGAGCCACCGGGTCCGAATAAGCCACCACTCGATCCACCCGACAAAACACCGCCGGTATACACATGCAATGTAGCCGCGCTACGCAGTGCTGAATCACCCAGCATCAAACGCTAGCGGTCTCTTCAACGAGGGTGGAATTGATCACCGCTTCAGCGCGGGCGTTCGCCGCATCGTCGGTGCTATGGACCAGCACGACATGGAAACCCTGTTTGATGGCATCACTGACCATTCCCGCCAGCAATCCCTCGCGGATCTTGAAGGCTTTGATGGCACCCGCCGTCGCACCTAGGCGTCCCATAACCTGCCACCATCAGGGGGCCGACAACCGGCGCACTGACGAACAGCGTCGGTAAGGCCATGGCTAAGGCACCTGCACCCACGGCCCCGATGGCCGTTCCAATCCCACTGCCCACCAGGATATTTTGAATAAAATGATTGCGGGTTGCGGTCTGTTCGGGCTCGATGGCCTGCTGCACATCGGTACTGTTCGGATCCAGATGCAGCACCGCCGAAGCATCGAAACCGGCTTCATATAAAGCCGACATGGCAATCTCCGCACTCTCTGAATTCAGATAGATGGCAGCAACCTTATGCGGTGAAACTTCGGTTTGCATAACGCTACCCTGCTTGTAGGTAAGCCAGCGGAGATTCTCTGCTGCGAATATGTCCTCTTCGCCACAACGGCACACAGAGATTGCAGCGGTGGGAATTTTTTCTATGAAGGCCGAGAGTAGTTCTCTGGAAGTCGAGGCGCATTGAGAAATTGTAATCTGGTCAAGACTGTGTCCATGTCAGACCGCACGAACACCGAATCGAATTATTCCCGTTTGACCACTGCACCCGTATAGATGGCCTCGCAATCTTCCTGGGTCAAGGTTTCCTTCACATCTTTCAGCAATTTCACAACTGGAGCCGTTACCCGCTTTAGTACATTGATGGATTCTATCTGCGGCTGCTTGATGGGCCCTTCTATCTTCTGTTGCAGAATCGGACAACCTTCGGGCGTTATCAAGGCAACTTTCAGGCCTTCATAGCGCTCTTCTGCAAGATTGATGTTGCCGAACACGGCCAATCGATGGTGTTCGGTCGCAAAGGCCACATCACGTGCCTGGGCGACACCCGCCTCGATTGTCCAATCCGAGACCAGCTGATGGACTCGGCTCTTGCCAGGGGTCTTGGTTGCCAGGCTGGCAACATCATAGGCCTGTGTCAGCACCAATCCGAATGGACCACCAAAAATAACCGCGCCGATATCGACGACACCGAAACCCTGACTGCGTTCGATATTTGCCAGCCAGTGATCAAGATCTATACCCTCCAGGCTCAGATCCTGACCGCGGATGGATAAACGGCCGTTCGTGCTGCGTTTCAACTGCTGGACATCCTGGCCTGTAAACTTTATCTCCAGGTCGAGATCGATTTGACCCTGCACCTGCAGATCAGACCAGCGGCCCTTAAGAAAAGGACCGACAGCAAAGTTGGTCGTCTGATATTGAAACTCAAACTGTGGTTGCGCCCCACTGAAATCCGCCGTCAATAGACCCTGACCGGAGCTGGCGCTAACCGGATTAGCGGAAAGTTTTGCGGATTGATCCTGCACGGCATTACGCACACCCTGCGCCTGCAATGCAATATCATAGATTCCCTCACGCGCCGTGATATCTGCCTGCAACTGCTCGAGGACGCTGGTTTCTCTGCGCAGTTCAGCGCACTTCAACTGACCCTTGAAATCCAGTCGCGCAGGCAACCGCTCGCCGGACTCCGCAACCCGCATTGCAGGCGACGTGAAATCGCATTGTTTTGCTACGACAAGTTGAGCACCGGCCTTATCGAGGATACGGATCGAGCCGCCGCGTACCTCGACGGGGAACGGACCCGCGCCCAATCCAGCTTCAACCTGTTGCAACGTCAGACTGAAGCTGCCATCCGATCGTTGAAGCAGATGCAGTATCGGCTTTTCGAGACGCAGCGATTGGATTTTCACCTCGCCCCACAGCAAGGGCAACCAGGCGACATCAACCGTGAGTCGGTCGAGCATGACGGCCGGCGCAGAACGGTTTTCTCCCTGTTCATGCAGTTCGATGCTATTGAAGTTGAGCTGTGGAGTAGGAAAGAATGAAACGTCCGTTGCTGTTTGCAATGTCACATCCAGCGCCTTCGTTTTCAGTAATCGGGTTAGAGCGTCTTCCGCGCGTGCGATTGTATAATCTTCCGCCAGCAAGCTTCCCAGAACTGATAGCAGCACCAGGCCGGTAACCACCAGCAGCAACTTCCAGGCAAGACCTCGATGCATGAGTAGGCTCATTAAATAAGGATGTGTCGGTCACCAGTGTGCGGCCTGTGACCGGGATGTCAGATCATGTCTCTACTGCATCGAACGCCAGGACGCACAGAAGGAACCTTTGATTAATGCGTGCCGCCTTGTTTAGTCGGCGCCTCAACATGGCTTGCTTCATCCTCCGCGGGTACAAGCAGGTGAATCGCCTCAAGCACCTCAGTGAACAGATCGTCCTCGCCGCCGATCATGCCTTCGTCCTCGGCAACCTGCAGCTCGCGTGAATCGCTCTCCCAGCGACGCAATACCGTCAGTTTTTGCTCATTACTGAGCTTGGAATCTTGCAACACATCAGCCGGACGCGAATACACTAGCAAAGGGTCAATCAAGGCCTGTTCATAATCTTGAGTTGGTTGGGTCATAGCCATTCCTCAACATTTCCATCAACCGTTTATTGAAGGGCACTTCCAAAAATTCACAAAAGCGTGCTGCCTGCGTTGCAATCATTGCCTTGATTGAATTTTTAAAAGTGCCGTGAAGTTATAAACTATCCTGTCATTCCAACAGGTCATCAGTTACGCGCGCCGAGTACCTGCTTGTCCACCGTTTCACCGTATTGACATTGATGGTCATGAAATTCCGCTTTAGTAGCCTGCACGTCACCCGAGAAACGGGGGTCCTGGGGCCGTTCGTGACTGTTTACATAAAAGGCCACATCCCAGGCCTCCTGTACGGACAGACTGCCGGCCTTGCCATAGGGCATATTGGCGCGGATAAAGGCAGCGGCGGTGTTGATACGATGCATACCTGCACCCCAGTTGTATGACGCGTCACCCCAGAGCGGCGGAAACTGGTATTTATCGCTGGTTTTCGTACCCTGTCCGTCCGCGCCATGACAGAGCGCGCAGTTCTGCATAAACACTTTTTGACCGCGCGTGAAATCCGGCGACTGGGCTGGATCGGCAAGCTTCGGATAACCGCGTCCCGGCAGATCCAGGCCGGTCGGTGCGCCCTCTGCCAGCCAATAGGCATAGGTCATTACCGCCTTCAGTTCGCGACTGTCCGCGGGCGGTGCGCTACCGTTCATACTATAGCGGAAGCAACCCTGGATGCGTTCCTCCATGGTATTGACCATTTTATTCTTGCTACGGTAAGCCGGGTATTTCACCCAGGCGCCCCATAACGGCGCCGAATGCGCCAACCGACCCGCACCCAGATGACAATTCGCACATTGCAAACCATTGCCGACATATTGAGCGGCGTAACGGCTTGTCTCGGTGAAAATATGTTTACCCAAGCGCACTGAGGCACCGAACTCATCATCGGGGATATCCTGTTCGGAGGGTGGGATATAGGGTTTTAGAGTTATTGGCACGGCGATGGCGTGCGCCTGTTCCACGACTGCCGGCTCCGCGGCATGGCTAGAGAGTGCCGCGAGCACTAACGGAACACAGAGCACTAATAACCGTGGTTTCATGTCTAATCCTGTTTTGCTGGTACACCAGAATCTGCAATGGGGTTACGCGCTGGCAGGCTGGCCAGATACTGGGCAACCGCGCCACGTTCACCAGCAGTAAGACCTTTTGCAACCGATTGCATTAAGCCAATGGGATCGCCGGTGCGTGTGCCTTCTGCCCAGGCATCCAGTTGCTGTTTTAGATAGTCCGCGGGTTGACCGCTGAGCGGCGGAAAGTTGGGGGCGATACCCTGCCCTGCAGTGCCATGGCATTGGAAGCAGGCAGGTACGCCATTCATCCACCGGCCACTGCGCGCAATCTCCTCACCCGATGTCAGCTGAGCTGCAGCGGAAGGATTGCTGAGTGTCTCAACAGGCGGCGGTAATTGTGAAAAATACGCGGCGACTACCTGTATATCTGCGTCGTCCAGGGTCGTGGCTATGGGTTGCATCACCGCGTTATTACGTTGCTTCGATTTGAATGCCTGCAATTGCCGGACAAGATAGGCACTCGGTAGCGATGCCAGATAGGGCGCACCCATCGCGGCATTGCCCTGACCCTGCTCACCATGACAGGTAATACAGGCCGGCACAGTCTCACCCTTGCCTTGGCGGCTAATAGTTTCGCCACGCGCTCGGCTATCCGCCAGCGCCAAGGCGGACTGGGTTACGACCAGTAAGAGCAGGCAGGTTACGAGTGATTTAAGCATAGGATTTTTCGGATGTAGCCTCTGAAATCTGATTACGACCAGATTATTTTCAGTGGTGCACAGCGAAGAGCGAGTGCATCACTCCGTCTAGGGCGATAGTACCGCGCCTAGCTTCGTTAAGCACGCTGACGCTGAGGTATCTCTGCAACATCAAATTGCTGGGCCGCATACTGCCAATTGACCAGATACCAGAAGGCGCCAAGGTAATCTGCGCGGGCGTTGCGATAGTCGATATAATAGGCGTGTTCCCAAACGTCGCAGGTCAACAATACCGTTTTTTCGCGGCACAATGGCGTATCGGCATTCTGGGTAGATTCGATCGCCAACTTGCCCTGCGCATCTGCCGTCAACCATACCCAACCCGACCCGAAGAGTTTTTGTGCGGCCTCGGTGAATTTTTTCTGGAATCCCTCGAAGCTGTCAAAATCATGCTTGATCGATTTGGCTAGCTGACCCTGCGGTTCTCCACCGCCCTGCGGGCTCAGGCTGTGCCAATAGACGGTGTGGTTCCAGACCTGCGCCGCATTATTGAATATCTCACCGTCCGCACCGCGCACGATCTCTGCCAAGGATTGGTCTGCGAACGCGGTATTCTGGATCAGCTTATTGAGCTTTTTGACATAGGTCGCATGATGCTTGCCATGATGAAAGCGCAAAGTCTCCTTGGAGATGTGTGGTTCAAGGGCATCCAAAGCATAAGGTAGATCGGGTAATGTATGTTCCATGATGTGTTCTCCTTGACCCGCGGGGTACTAAACGAACGACCGAATGCAGGTAATTGGCTGTTAGGATGTATCGTTAACTATATTGAAGTGGCTATTTATCTGGCATTGAAAATACGCAATGCCCGACAGAAAGAACATCATAGGGGTTCAGACGTCTCAGCCCGCACGATAGTGTCTCTGCTAATGACCCATTTCAACCAGACATAGCCAAATAGCCCCGCGATAACCGATGCGCTGATAATGGCAACCTTTGCGGTGTTGAGCGTTTCAGAACCTGGCTCCAGTCCTAATCCGGCGATGAAGATCGACATCGTGAAACCCATACCTCCTAACAGGCCGATACCGAAGATATGCCGCATATTCATAGCAGCGGGTAAACGGCCGTAGCCGGCACGCAAAGCCAGCCAGGTACCGCCGGTAATCCCGATTGCCTTGCCGGCCACCAGCCCCAGGATGATCCCCCAGGCAAGTGGATCGCTCCACAATCCCGTAAATACACCGCCGGTCAACGGCACGCCGGCATTCATCAGTGCGAACAGTGGTAGAACGAACAAGGCAATAGGCCGTTCCAATGCACGCTCCCAGCGCTGCAGTGGAGTTGTCACCTGCTCCACAGCCTCCTCCAGACTTTCGATGACGGCATGCTGCTCCTGATCGGCGAGTATTGTCACTTCGTCCGGGCGTTGACGTTCGCGCGTTTCAAATTCCTTCATCAAACGTTTGACACGTCTCGTCAACCACAGTCCCATACGTCTGGGTCGTGCGGGCACAGCCAGGGCTGCGAGAATGCCGGCAGAAGTGGCATGCACACCAGAAGAAAGCATGACCAGCCATAACAGCACACCACCGAGTAGATAAACACCGGGGCGACGCACACCTGTGATATTAAGTGTGATCAACACAACAAAGATAATCGCGGCACCTACTAAATGCGGATAGCTGATATTTTCGGAATAGAATATGGCAATAACCACTATGGCGCCGATATCGTCGATGATCGCCAGTGCCGTTAGGAAGGCTGCCGCCCCAACAATGGCGTTGCGTCCAATAAGCGCCAGCACACCTATTGCGAAAGCTGTATCGGTGGCCATCGGGATGCCCCAGGCATGCACCTCGGGTGTATCAGCATTGATGACATAGAATATAAGTGCGGGAACCACCATGCCGCCGAGTGCCGCCATAGTCACAGGGAATGCCAAACGAGCATCCTTAAGTTCACCTACCAGCAACTCACGTTTAATTTCCAGACCGAGCACAAAGAAAAACAACACCATCAAGCCATCGTTAACCCAACTGTGCAGTGTCCCTTCAACGAAGAAGTCGCCAATTTGGATTTTGGCATATATTTCGACCAAGCCCTGATAGACCCACCACCAGGGTGTGTTGGCGATAACTAATGCCGATACAGCGCAGATGAACAGCATAATGCTGCCGATACTCTCGTCTCGAATAAATGCGTCAAACGACGAGAGTGCAGAGGCGATGCGATGCTTTACCATGGCTGGTTTAGAGTCCAGCATATTCAGCCCGCCTCCTCGAACATAGATCCTCTGAATCGAATTGGTCTGGACGATTGCCAATACTTGGTTTTTTATACCTCAACAAGCATTCCATCAGTACGGCTCCGAGAATATTAATAATTCCGGGTTTTGCGCGAGCATATTCTATTGAGTCTGCTGGGAATCCATGCAATGTGCTTGTAAGTATTTCAGAAATCTAATCATGTCCAGTGTGAATAACATACATGTCTAGGTAATGAGTACTACAGATATTTATCCGCAACCTATTAATGAATGAATTACGTTATAACTTAAGTATAGAGCTTGCGTATTAAATCATATTTATCTCAGGTCCTGTAATCTCCTGACTAGGGGGCGAGAATATTCAAAGTGAACGTTCGTGTCACAGGTTTAATTTCAATGTTATATATAGACCACAGGAGGAGCATCATGCCAAAAGGAGATAAGTCGACTATACCAACAAGCAAAACCAACAGACGCGCAAGATCGTGAAAACATTATTGTGATCCTGGCGTCGATGAAGATGAAGCAACGATTCGTGCCTGTGCTTTCGTAAATATGTTGCATGTTGGCGGCAATAAATGCGTCTCGTATGCGGTCAACGACCAATAATGACGGCACACATAGGTGGCATACGTGATGACTCTACATGTGCCTCACGCAGTCCCGAGGCAGTTCGGCATCGGCCATAATTGCTACCCTAACGAGGTGCGTGAGAGTCAACGTCACGGGCATATAGAAGCCGCTTTAGTTCGTACAGAATATCCTGGTAGCCAAAATCCTAGGGCAGACCATGACAGATAAAGACTAGATGTTACGAGCGCAGGCCTTCAAGGAATATGCAACCGCCTTATTCATTTTAAACACGGATGCACATAGATCGATAGGTCCTGACAAGTTGGTCATCTTTAATGTCAGAAGCATCCGGTTGTTGAAGTTGCTCTGCGGCACAATTCACCAGTATATCGATACTACCGTAGCGATTTAGAACAGCATTGATACTTCTGATGCAGAAATCTTCGGTATCTATATCACCCGCGAGCATCAGACATGATCTGCCCATTGCCTCTACATCGCGCTGGATGCGCTCTACTTCCAGATCTTTATCATGATACAGAAGCACGATATCGGCATTCTCATTTGCGAAAGCTACTGCCACACTATGACTTACCTTACCTTTTCCGAACGCGATGATTGCGACCTTATTCCGCAACTTTCCTGTACCGATAAGTTGGATGACGTCGGATTCCGCGGTCGCATGTATCTTGCTTTCGATACCTGGCTGACTTGGCTGCAACTGAGAGGTCGGCTGGCCTTTCATCTGTGACAATGCTCATCGATTTATATAAAATGTTATAGATATTTACAATAAGTAAGGGGGGCTATTACCCCCCCTCATGTGGTGACTTATTGCCAATACGGCTGAGTCTTATAATAGTTGTGCACACTCGTTGCCCAACTGTTATCACTCATTGCGGGCCAGTGATCTCTATCGAATCCTGGCGCTTCCTTAAGTTGCTCCATGTCGATATCGAGAATGAATCGTTTCTCATCGGCATCCAGGATTAGCGCTTCCCAGGGTATGGCGAAAAGCTTTTCACCTATACCAAACACCCCGCCAAAGGAAAGTACCGCATACGCAATACGCCCGTTAGGCACGTCAAGCATTATGGTTTCAATTTCACCCAGGTTTTCACCTTCTGGATTCACGACTTTGTCGCCTTCAAGGCTTTCGGCAGACATGATATACGGACCTGGACCATCGTTATCACTATAAGGTTCTCCACCACCAATAACTTTACCTCTGTTCTGATATTGCGATCCCATGATGTCACTCCTTTGTGATTTGTAACCCTGATCGAATCTAGCTCAAATTTCTAAACGGCATCTTAACTACTCGTATGAACTGAATCAGCAAACATCGTGCCATGCCATTATCCGCGATGCTGACGGTTAGTAGATGGCAGCACCACCGCATTTCCAGCAATATATCTGCTTTCACAGCACTATCCAGAGGACACTTTTATTGAATCCTAGATGTAATATGTACACGGCTATTCGGACATTTCTGTAAATATTTCATCTATACATCAACTCGTCGTTCTACAGTCACATGCTTGCCCACCAAAGTCGCAGCTAGACCGCTAGTGCAGATATACATAGCCACGTTATAAGCCGCTAGTTATTTGAGGAAACGTGGCATGAACCTTATTATCCTAAAACACTTGTATGCCAATGTATTAAATACAGATATTTATATCACATGCGGATCGGCAACAACCCGTTTAGTAGCTTTGAGCACTACAAATAATTTGATCAAATCACAAGTTTGAAAATAGAACCAGGAACACGTGAGGCCTTGCATCTTTGGCATAGAGATTGCGAGCAGCAATCGTCTAGAACCTATACGAATAATCGGTCACGAGTGTTCTAATTTTGGCGATAGACAGTCGTGTAATCCAAATCTCTAATGTGTACTACTTCTATGACTGTAATTGGCAGTGAAGAACGATTACTAAGATAGTTTTTAAAAAGAGTGGTTATATACTTCCCGCCAATGATGTCGGGTGCGCGAATAGATCGAATGAGCATACGCTCAGATTATCTAATAATATTAAATTGGAAATGGAATCATGGTAGATAATAGATTGAATCAACTGCATCAAATATCAGATACTATAGAATTACTCAACAATGAGCGTTTTCCTATCCGGCGGTTGTTCCGTGATTTCGAAATTCCCGCCAATCCACTAAACTTCAAAGACAAGAAGGCCATAATCTCGGCTATCTGTCACTCGATGAAACAACAATTGCGCATAGAGGCGGATGTACTCTATCCTGCCGCACGTAGAATCCTGCCTGATTCTCGGGCACTTAACTGCAATATAGTCGAAAGCTCTACTCTGGATTATATGATTGCGGTCATTGAGTCCACAAAGAGCGAGGATCTGATGCTCGATGCTATCGTAGAAGTCCTGGGTGAATACAGTCTTCAGCATTTCACACGTCAAGATGAGATTCTATTTACAGAAATCCAGGAGGTCCGCCATGAGTATGAAACCAGGTGTCCTCAGGATTCAAGCTCCGATACTTCAAAGCCTTCTGCACACTCCCACGGCTAAATTCTGCTGTTTATATCAGCAAGGATAACTTGGCGGGAGAGATTATATGTGTTCAGGAGGTTGACTCATGCAACATCTGGCAACAGATGCAAGCATGCGCAACGACTCACTGATCTTACTTACACAGCCAATATTAGCGCGTACTTTGCTAGGGTTATTCTGAATATCAACTGTGACTGAAGAAACCTTATAGCTCCTCAATGCAATGGTCAGTATTTCAATCTCGGTAGTGTAATGACTTACGTTTGTTAGCTCCTAGAGCTGGATAGCTTAATCACGGGTAATAGCACATCTATCTGAACTTATATCAGAAGGTAGTTTTTCGATATTAAATAATTGTTCTAGTGTGTCGCGCCCTTCAGTAAATACAACGGGACATCCCAGCCAGCCCTTACACCTTCTGCTTACCCGACAACCAATACCTTTTGCCCCGGTTCGTCCTGCGGCTGAAAAACGCTACAGTGACTTTATGCTACTAGAGGCCAGGCTACTTCCCCCTCCGATCCAGTGGCTACCGGTGGGGCTCCTCGACTTAGGTTTCGTTTTCCATGTTTCTTCATCAGGTTGCGCTGCAAACACCACTGTGCGATGAGCGATTCTGCCTCTTAACATATTCTTTATCTTTTCAGCTAATGCATCACCATTAGTCAACACGCTAAACTATGTACCAGTAATCAAGACGTAATAATGTTAAACCATGCTGTGCCGTGTAGCTCAATCCTGCGCTACTACGCGTAACGCTTCCTCGTCTCTCTCGAAGTGGTGTATTGAGCTGCTTTTAATACAGCGCAGAACCCGGCCACGCTTAAATTCAGCCAAAATTCTGCTTACACTTTCAGTTGTCACACCAAGAACAGCAGCCATTTCCTCACAGGTAAGGAGATTGACCTCTTTAGAAGGCTTACTATGCTCTATCTCAGATAAAAAGTTCACTAAACGTGCAACACGTGCGCGTATGCTGCCAGTCGAGAACTGCGTGATCCAGGTATCCGCGTCACGCATCTGTCCATACCAGCTTTCCAGCAGTCGACAGTATGAAAATGGATTTTCATCCCTTAGACGCATTAAAGAATGCACCGGTATACATTCCGCGGTCACATTTCCGACAGCAACCGCTGTGTTGTTATAGCGTGGCTCGAAAAGACTATTCAACCCAACTAAAGACCCACCGGCATGCAAGCGAACTATTCTGGCCCTACCATTTGGTAAATAACTAATGACTTTAACAAGACCACTTTTAATAGAATAAACCACATCAGCATTCTGATTTTCCAGAAAGAGCGTGCGTGATGCCGTATATTCACGTATTCGCATACCTTCTATTGATGCTGGCACGATTTCTTCCGTATTATCGGATCGGCTATAAGGCGCATCACCATCCCCTGCTCTTCTATGATGAATATGACGCTGCTGCATTGTTAGTACTCCTTGACGGAAGTTATGGTTCGGAACTTGGTTTCGGTTGATATTTTAATTCATGAAACCAACTGTCAAAGAGTGCGTGCAGGTTTTATGCCGAAAGCTGTTTGCACAAAGTGTTCTCTATATAATTCGATATCTAATGCGTATTTACGAGTAATGGCCAGGTTATTGTTGTAATAATTCCTCAATCATTAGCTACCTTGATTACGTCATTTAGTCAGCATCTGTGAAATCTTTACAATTGCCTGCAGCTGGAGAGTACAGCATTGCACGGCACTCTAAAGAACCGACTGTTACCAACCAGATGGATTTCAGTGTAAGCCACATTTGCATGTCATTTGATTATAGAATTCATTGAGTGGACAAGCTCTGTATTAATGTATATGGGTTCTTGCGTCGCCTGAATAATTGCAAGTGGAAAACGTATAAGCATGTAAGAATTACCAGGATATGCATATTTTTCTTACTTTTTAGGACTTTTGTTGCAGCTATCAAGCTTCCATAATTAGAAGCAGCATTGTTGAATCGCACTGTTATCGCTGTGGCGATACCATAACGACATACTCACGGTTGATTGGCACAACGTTTGCTCTCTTACTAGCGTGGTAATCCTGAGTTAGATCGTGTTACCACACAGAGTTTATAAGTTTTTTCATATCTTATAAAGGAGTTGGCTATTATGAACTGGGATCGAATTGAAGGTAATTGGACACAGATCAAGGGTAAAGCGAAACAGCAGTGGGGAGAACTCACTGATGATGATTGGGATATAGTTGAGGGCAAGCGGGATGAACTAGTGGGTCGTATCCAGGAACGCTATGGCAAAGCCCGTGATGAAGCTGAAGATGAAGTCGATTCCTGGGGTAGAGATCTCAGCTAGTGATAATGGTTGGGTGCGAGGTGATCCTGTACCTCGCACCCACACCGTCACTGCTGAAGTAATGTAAACCACAGTATATTAAATTTATCGTTATGAACATTTCGAATTGGTATACCTACACGAGAGATGCGTAAACTCAGTCAGCATCTTATGTAAAAACAGTCTTACTGCTCGCACAAGCAGTATTGCAGTCCATACGATAAATCAGACGATTTTAAGCAATGCATTAATTGGTGATACATGAAGCATGTGAAATATCAAGCCACAACGATCTAGTGTTATTCTGCCTGGCAATATTTACAATAAATCTCCTAAATCTGCACTCTTTTCCAAACTCCTCAACTTTAAACATCCCGATCTATCCGATATTTAGTCGATGAGAACTAAACTAGATTGCTACCAATATGAGTTTCAAAATGATCAATATCCTTTGCACTTATAGGAGGTTGCATACACTTTTTCGACAGAGAACACAGCTATATGTCTCTGTTTCGCTGGTTAAATAACACTACTATGCTTCTTTGGCACGCCACTTGCGTTATAACTCACCAGTCCGGTTCTGAGTGGTAATTGGAGGACGTTACTCCCAGTGCTGTCACGTCCACTATCAACTAAAAGGGCTCGGTTAATGATGCGGTGGAACGAGATGTAATTCAGCTTCCAATAGGAGACGTTGTGATGAACAAGTTGGAAGAATTGGAGTGTATGGAAACGGACGATCCCGTTGTTGACCTGGACAGATTGGTTGACATACTGATCGAACAGTATGGATTGAGTTCAGATTATAATGAATCAATTACAGTTGAACAGAATACCACTCACTGATGTGAAAGCTTGATATTCTTTATTAGAGTTAATGAGTCGCACAATTCGACATTCTGGATGAATGTTTCGCCAGTAGCGTAATAAGATTGTCAAAACTGAGGGGTTTCAATAAGTACTCATCGAAATACTGATCAACTAACCCTAGCTTACCCTGCTGTTGGGAATAGCCAGTCAAGGCTAGCAATGTGATTTGTTTACCGAAGCGTTCACGCAATTTTTTAGCAACTTCGTAACCATCCATCAAAGGTAACCCAATATCCAATAACACGAGATCGGGACAGAACTGATCGGCGAAGCAGAGTGCATCTGGCCCACTGTAGGCAACCTTAACGCTATGGTCCAGAGTTTCAAGCAACATAGCCATGGCGTCTGCGGAGTGAACATTGTCATCTACGACAAGAATCCGCATCGAATATTTTTTCTTGATATTCTTTATGTCATTAATGGCTGCCCCAGCTGTAGGTTTTACGCATGTTTCCGCGAGTGGCATGCGGATAATGAATTCGCTGCCTCGTCCCATTCCAGGACTTTTGGCGATAACCGTACCATGGTGCATATCAACAAGCTTCTTGACTAATGGTAAGCCTAGTCCCAAGCCACCTTGACGTCTGTCAAGCGATCGGTCTGCCTGGGTAAACAGATCGAAAACATGTGGCAGAAGATCTGCTGATATACCTATCCCTGTATCAGCTATTGAGATAATGGCCGCTTGACCAACGGACGTTAAACTGAGGCTTATTCGACCAGTTTCTCCGGTATATTTAGATGCATTATTCAGCAGATTAGATATTACTTGAATTAAGCGGGTTGCGTCTGCGTGGACATAGATCGGATTATCGCAGACAACCAGATCAAATGCCTGACGCTTGACATTGAACCAAACAGAGGCTGTATCTGCTGCCTGTATGACGATTTCTCTGATATCCAGTACTTCTGATTTCAGTTCGATGATGCCACGCGTGATACGCGCAACATCCAGAAGATCGTCGACCAGCCTGGCTATTTGATTCACTTGCCGACCAATTACTTCCAGCGCTTTAGGCAAGGTTTTTTCACGCTGCCCAGGCTCCTGGATTTTCATAAGTTGTACCATATTGCTGATAGGCGCCAGCGGATTTCTTAGCTCATGCGCCAGCATTGCGAGAAATTCATCTTTTTGGCTATGCTCTCTGGCTAACTCTTCAGTCTGTGTTCTCAGCATTGTTTCATTTACCCGCAATGCCTGCTCAGCTTCCTTACGTTCCGTGATATCCATGCAGACGCCAGCCAACCTTTCAGGATTTCCATTCTGGTCATGTAGCACCTGCCCCTTACCTTCCATCCAGCGGATCTCTCCAGATTCAGTGACAATGCGATATTCGACCTGGTAGTTCCCATCTGACTCCAACGCCTGTGTGATCGCTTTCTGTAAGATAGCTTTATCGTCTGGATAGACAACCGAGAAAACACTAGTCATTGTCCCGTCAAAACACCCCGGCTGGCGACCGTGCAGAGCTTCCATATTTGCGGACCAACGCACTGCTTGCGTATCGATTTTCCAGTCCCAGGTACCGATATGGGTTGCCTGAAGAATAAGATGCATACGATATTCGTTCTCACGTGCCTTCTGCTCAGCGACCTTACTTGCGGTGATGTCTCGGATGATTGTTGAGACTCCAATGATCTCATTTATTCCATTATTTATCGGCGAGATCGTGATGGCCACCTGGATGATCACGCCATCTTTGCGGACCCGCTTTGACTCATCGATAGTGATATGCTGCCCTTGTCGAAGTGCGTTCTGGATTTCTTCTTCTTCCTGCAGCCTATCTACGGGGATTATAATTGATATTGGATGACCTATGACGCTATCTGCCTTATAACCAAACATGCGTTCTGCGCCGTGATTCCAACTGGTGATTTTTCCATCGAGTGTTTTTCCGATAATGGCATCATAGGAATTAGAAACAATACTTGCCAAGCGTGCGAGATCCAATTCACCTTTCTTACGTTCGGTAATATCTTGCACAACCATATTGATACCATGAACGACTCCGCCAGATGTCAATATTGGGTAACAGCTACATAGCCAATAACAATCCTTTTTGCTCGAATCAAGCGACCATCTGATCTCGCGATTTAATATGGGTGTGGAATTATTTAAAACTTCATTACAAAATTTATCCAATTCTAACGCAGGGTTACCTAACACCTCACTTAGGCGTTTATCTCGTACATCCTGACTCGTGTAATCGACCAGATTTCTCAAGTGATCGTTCATGCTGACCACTTGAAGCATACTGTTAACATAGCAAAGGCCCACAGGAGCTGTCGCATAGATAGCATTAATTTGATCGAGAAACAAAGTACTGTAGAGATTCATTAGATATTTCCCGATAACTGATCAACAAGAGTTTATATGATGCGTCCTGCATCGAGAGGATTCGCCGTTACAAAGGGACACGATGAGCAACGCAATCACGACTAGTAAATAGATCGTTATGCAAAGCTGCTGAGTAATCCACTCACAGTGATTCGTCACCCATCTTGAGTGCGGACGTCGAGATATCCTCAACATGCGCACTATTCTGTTCACTTGTACTAAAGCACACCTCGGTACTTACGAGAACTTGTAGATCTGCATTGACGATTAAAGCCGAACTGCCTTAAGCAACTCGGATAATGAAATGGGTTCGAGCACCACCGACTCAGGGTTATGCTCATGAGTTGCTTTGCAGGTACAGTTTTCGGCCGAAAGCTTGGATATCGTCAACAGTGATGACGATGATGCAGATGTAGTCGATTTCACCAAATCGTTGCTGCTCTTCATTGACAAATCCCTATGACGACTTTTTAGCTCTCTTGAACTGCACGGGCTTTTAAAAACGATAACAAAATCTATGGTTGTGTCCGCGCTTGTAATACCCTTTATATGACAAAATGCATTTAATATAGCATGTACTCAATAGGTTAGGGTTTTCGACATGATATGCATCAATAAAGTCCTGGCAGGTAACCTTGCTAAATTATCAGCATCGCACAATACGCACAGTAGACTATTTGCATCACTCACCATCTGGTCGCCTTATGGCGCGGCACATGCTGTGTGAGTAAATTCTTCCTGACCTAGTGAACACATGAGGATATGCGCTGGTGTTGTGTATGGCTCATCGTCGAGCATTGTTAGTATGTGCTTCAATAATAGCCATCAAGCGGGCTATTTCCAGCGGTTTAACCAAATGATAATCAAATCCGGCTTGACGGGTTCTATGGAAATCCTGCGCTTGACCATAACCTGTCACTGCGATTAATAGGAGATTATTATCGGGAAAATCAGCGCGCAATCGACGCGCCACGTCCAATCCATTGATATTGGGAAGTCCTATATCGAGAATTACAATATCCGGCGTATAGATGTGCGCCGCGTGCAAGGCTCCAATGCCGTCAAAAGCGCAATTGACATTATAGGCGAATGACTCCAGAAGATATTTCAGTGAATTGGTTACGTCTACGTTATCATCAACGATAAGGATACTGCTATTTGGCACAAGCATATCTCGATTAAAATAAAGTGAATTTCTACAAGCATAAGCAGCTGAGTATTCCCAGCGTGAACCTCGAATTCTGAAATCCGGCTGTGATGATCGTACCCCATTATCATAATAATGATCTGTTCTTATCATCCGCCTCATGCGACGTAGTTGTAATTGCATGCTGCACAGGCATGAATGCCTATGTGCCAGGATGCGTAAGGCTCCGGTGCCGATAAGGCAAGCCCCTGAGCATAATCGATCTCAAGCTTCATGAAACTGTGCAGATGCTCCTGACTCTCAGAACCAACATCAATCAAGAGTGCAGCGATGGCGCGACTTATATTGGACAGCGAATTTAGATGGGCACCGTATAAAGGGTCTGCTTTCGCATGAGTGATGGTCTGGGCTGAAATTTTGATATAGTCCACCTGAACACCTCTTAAATACCCAAAGGGGTATAGTTCCTGTCCATAGCGACAGTAGACTCCCGAAATGGATTTTATTGACTTACAGAGAATCAGGTAAAACAATACCTTTGCGAGACAGGCCACTTGAGTGGTTCTTCTTCTTTTCATCAGCAGGTTCCGTGCCATACCAGAACTACTGACGATCGATCCGTCTCAATGACGTCCCATGTTTCCATCCAAGACAAATGAGAGGTGGTCTAAATGAGAATTTTGTCCACCGACACCCTCACTGCTCGTTAGCCAGACTGTGTGATTACCTACATCTAACTATTTAACAATGTTTTATAGATCTGTGAATGCTTTTAGTGGATTTATCTGTGCCATCTGTGGGGTGAGCAGGCAGCAGAAGTTATGCCGTTTCAGCACGCGAGATATGAGCTTTGATCTTATAATGGGCTGACCTCATGCGCATAAAACTGTGTAGATTTTACAAGCAGGCTGTAAGCCTTTCCGTGCAGATTGCTGCGCGAATAGCATCACAGAAATAGGCATGGGACCGGAGATTAGGCGGCCCTTCAAACATCAGCGGTTGATGTCTGATCAAGTTCCTTCGTGACTGACTCCGAGATTGGCATGCAGATCGTAAAACAGGCACCCTCACCCAAAGAGCTACGCAGTGTAATATTCCCGCCGTGTTCGTTGACGACAGAGCGCGCGACATACAGGCCTATGCCCGTACCAGTGTTTTTTGTGGTGAAATGCATTTCGAAAATGCGTTGCTGCAAGGCCTCCGGAATGCCAGGTCCAGTGTCGCAAATATCAATCACAACCTGTTCTGCATCTTGTTGCAGACTCACCGTTACTACGCCGCCTGATGGCATGGCCTCCAAGGCGTTGATGATTATGTTTAATAATACTTGGCGGAGCTGAATCTGCTGGCAGAGAATGTAGATCGGGCTTTCCGGAAGCTGACAATTGAATTCTACGCGTTGCAATTTTGCCTGGGCTCGCACTAAACCTGATATCTCAGTCAGCGCCTGCACCAGATCGAGCACACTACGGGTGTCCTGAGTTGGCGCTGTGAGATCCAGCAAGGCCTGCACATATCGATTAAGCCGATATATCTCCTGCTGAATTATATCTACATGATGACGCTGACGTGTCAATTCTATGTCCGTGTTGTTGTCCTGACCACCCACCTTAAGACCCTGCTTCAGTAGCTCCAGATGCACAACCATATTATTCAGAGGACCGCGTAGATCGTGCGCCGCGCCAACATAGAGTGTCGACAGACCGCGGAACCGTGTTGCAGTGCGCAGATCATTTTCCAAGGCATCAATCAAATCCCGATCTTTAACAATGGCCAGAAAACGGCGCAAATCCTGTTGATCCATTGTATAAAGTTCCATTCGGAAGCGACGCCGCACGGTATCGATGATCAATTCGACATCAATATTAATGTTAGGCACACCACTTGTGCGCAGGCGCTCTACTGCGGCTTGCAGGCTTTCCTGAATAGACGCTATTTGATCAGTAAACAACGCTGGCTTGCCGCCCGTTAAAATCTCCTGGGCAGCGGTGTTGGAAAACTCCAATTTTCCGGTCGGACCAAGTAGCAGCATACCGACCTTGAGTACGCTCGAGACAGCATCTAGTTCCTGTTTATTCTGCTCGGCCCTGCCTCGCGCGGCATGAAGTTCCTGACCTAGACGCTGGGCTGCAGATTGAATCTGACCAAATTCACCTCCGCCAATGACTTCATCAACCCGATTACCCGCCAAGGCGGAGTCGAACATCGTCGCGAGTTGATACCGGAAACGCGACAACCTAACGTGCAGCACGATGCCAACTGAAATAATGGCGACAAAACCCATTAGACCAAACAGCAGTAAACGCCAGTAGGTCGCTTCAAATACACGGCCTATGACGCGATTATTCAGATTCATCTGGGTATAACCGACAAGGCTCAAATCTTTGAATATTGGCGTTAGTAACAGGTGAGTTCCGGTATCGAAGGGACCTGCAAAGGTACTGAACAACTGCGGTTCACGATCAGTTTCGAATACCTTATCGGGTCGCGCAAGGATTTTTCCCAAGGCAGAGCTGTCATCACTGGCAACGACGTTGCCGTTGATGTCAATAATCGACAAGGCACTCAACACCGACGACGACCGCGCTGTGGACTCCACCGCATCATCCAATCGTTTTCGGGCTTGGCTGTCACCCTTAATGAGATTATCTACCGATACCACATGCAATGCACCAGACACTTCGTGGCCGATCAGTCGGGCGGTATCACCCATAACATCCCGCGCGGCAGTGCGCAGTTCGTTGCCCATCCACCAAGCCATCACGAACCCTACCAGGATATAGACAAACAACATCCACAATGTGCTTTTTGTTACGCTGTTCATTGTTATAGATAATTCCAGATATAGGGAAAAATAATAATGATCAATAAAACCGGCGGTTACTAACTCTCCCTTACACTGAAGTGAGCCTGCCTGACATTCGCCAGACAAGAGCGGTTACAAACATAATGCGATCACCTTTGTCAGCATGTTCCGCCGGATACTGCGTAAAGCCATGCTGAAATGAGGTGCGTCAATCATCGGTGAGTGCTCGTGAATAGACTACACCGTGGTTATAAGGCGACGACCTCGCCCAGCGAAGGTCAGCAATTACTATACCAGTCACTCGGAAACGTCAAAGTGACGCCAATTTGGCGCATAAATTGTACATTTTAGTAACTGTGTTCCCAGATAATTTAAATGACCATGTAGTTATTACAATAAATTGTAAGATTTATATAAGAGCCACTGCGCCACACGCCCTGATGACAACAGCGTTATAATCTATTAGTCTATTCAATCGTCTAAAGATCAAACGGACGATTACCCTTTGCGTGTCATATTAAATATTAACCTGATACGACCGGACGAATATTAAGGTTCCATAAAATTGTTCTGATTGCAAAGGATTGAGACTTTTATGCCCGATGCACTACTCGTTGATGATGACACCCAATACGCCCTTGCGCTCTGCGAACTGATTGAACAGGAAAACTTTCAAGTCAGTATCTGCGGAACCATTGAGGAGGCGTTAATTCATTTAGAAACTAAAGTGCCAGATGTTGTGCTGGTAGATATTATGTTACCTGATGGTAGCGGTATTGATCTCATCCACAAGATCGAAGCCTTAGCATCACACACCCGTGTCCTCGTAATCACAGGGCATGCTGCCATTGAGACTACTGTCGCAGCACTTCGGGCTGGCGTTGAGGATTATCTGACCAAACCAATCGATTTGGATCAACTGCGTAGTCGCCTAAACGCCATTAAATCTAATATTTTGCAGCATCCCCCACAGTCCAATGGAAAACGTAGGTCACTTGACAGACTCGGACCACTGCTCGGCTCCTCTACGGAGATTCGCGAACTTTATGCCGCAATCGAAAATGTGGCCCCGACCAATATGACCGTCTTTCTCTTTGGTGAAAGCGGTACAGGCAAGGAACTCGCCGCCCAAGCAGTCTATTCTTTGAGCGCGCGCAGCGAGCAGCCGTTCCTGGCTCTGAACTGTGGCGCGGTTCAGGCCAATCTGATCGCCACTGAATTATTTGGCCACGAACGTGGCGCGTTTACCGATGCACGTACGCAACATAAAGGTTATTTTGAACGCGCCAATGGTGGGACGCTGTTCCTTGATGAAATCACAGAAATGCCCTTGGAACTTCAGGTACAACTGCTGCGCGTACTGGAAAACCGTACTATCGTACGCTTGGGCGGACATGCCGAAATTCCTGTCGATGTGCGCGTCATTGCGGCGACTAACCGTCACCCCCGCGAAGCTGTTGCTGAGGGACGATTACGTGAGGATTTGCTGTTTCGTTTAATGGCATTCCCAATCAGCCTCCCGCCCTTACGTCGCCGTTTTGGCGATATCCCCCTTCTAGCGGAGAATTTTCTCGCTGAACTTAATCAAGATGCAGCCGTCGAAAAGACCCTTTCTCCAGAAGCTATCGAATACATGGCATCCTCAAACTGGCCCGGGAATGTGCGTGAACTCAAGAATGCAATTGCACATGCCTACATCTTGGCTGATTCTATATTATGTCCTGAACACTTCCCTGAATCTATAAACACGAGCATTCAGGAAGACGGATCTGACCTACATTGCATGCCTGGAACCCCGATCGATCATTTTGAGAAACGCTACATTCTAGCTACTCTTGAGCATCATAACGGCAACAAACGCCGAACTGCAGAGACCCTCGGGATTAGTCTTAAAACACTCTACAACCGTCTGAATGACTACCGGGCCGAAAATTAAAAAGCTACTGAAAGATTCGCTTACCCGTGACCTACCGTCTTCATCTCTTGCACTGAATGTATACTCCACGCATTTAACCAAAAATGTATCTAATTCGTGCGCAAAAAAAAGCGGCACCGGGGGAGTGCCGCAAAAAGTGCGCATAGGGTACGCACTATCGGGGGGATGATTAACTGAGCGTGCGCTTGTCTGCTAGAACAGCGTCATACTAAAATGATTATCAAATGTTCTCCCGCTATTACTGCTGTTAGTTATGTTGCTCGAATATTGCGAATTCCGCGCTATCCAATTTGCCGTCACTATTCTTGTCCAATGCATCATATTGTTGTTGTAACTCGGGTAGCTGGCTGGTTTCTAGTTTCGTGACATAGCCATTGTTATCGCCATCTAGCTCCGAGAAACCAGGCATTTTTGCTGACTTCGACTGCTTATCAGTAGCATATTCCAAGTCGGAGATACTGTTTGCTGCTATTGGCCAGTTGTCCTCATTAAAACCTCTGGCATTTTTCAGTTCTGCTTCCGTTGTGTTGAAAATAACTTCATCTTTATCCATGCCTGGCGCCAAAGAGGAAGCGGGCACAGCAACAAGCTTCTCACCGATACCTAATAAACCGCCATGTTCGATCACGGCATATTTTATAATGCCGGATTTCAGCTCTATCGCGAGGTCCTCAATCTCTCCCAATCCCTTGTCCTGGGGATTCTTTACTTCGTAATCCATATAATCTGTTGCCTTGATGATATTTCGACTCGCAGCACTGGAAACCTTCCCTTGCATCGCATTTTCTTCAGATTTCGTCCAATTATCTGCTATATCAGTTGGCCATTTATCATCGTCAAAGCCTTTTAGAGATTTAAGACGATCTTCGGTGACATTCAACACAATGTCATTTCTGTCCTTACCGGTTTCGAAGGCACTCAATGGAATCGCGAATAACTTATTACCAACACCCATTACACCACCGAATGACAATACCGCGTAGCTGACCTGTCGCTGGCTTGGCACCAGGGCCAAATCTACGATTTCACCAATTGAATCACCCTTAGCGTCTTTTACATTTATCCCTATCAGTTTGCTTGCCTTGTAGAGCCCGATTGGCATATCTGAACGCAGAGCATTGGTCAGAAGTCCTTTATCTTCATGAGTTACAGGTGATTGGTATGACTTCTCAGCAGCTATTACTGTAGTCGTATAAGGAGCAGAGACACAAAGTACCAAAGCAGTGATTATTGAACCAAGCATATTCTTACGCGCAATCTGAGACGCTGTATGTAAAGCGTTAAGATTCTTGTACCCATTAACCATGGTGCTATTCCTTTTTTTAAAATCAACTTAATTTTTGGATATATATAATCTAAATAAAACACCGCTGAACTGATGAGACCCTCGTTTTTCAACTGTGTTTTGTGTTCATTACCTAGAGCATATAGCAAGACATATGCCAGCATGGTTAGCAGCATTAAGTAGTGATGATATAGACCGTTATCAATATATTTAAGTACACAAGTACTTCAGGATATATAAATAATTACAAACGGATTGTAATCACTACAAAACTCCACTACTCAAACCTTCTTGCTGAACGTTGTGGTACCACTCTAGAATAATCATGTGTTCAGCAGATAATGTGATAACCATCCGTTGACGTGACATGGGAAGGTAAAGCCGAAGTCGAGGAGCTGCCGGTAGTCACGGGCCTGGCGGTCGTCGCAGCCAGGCCTTAAGTGTCGTCAAGTCACTGTGACGTTTTTCAGCCGTAGGACGACCGGTGCGAGAAGAATTAGCTGTCGCACAGCCCGAAGGTACATGGGCTCACTGGGATGCCCCGTTGCATTTACCGAGGGGCGCGACTAGCTTGTACATAACCTGTAGTACCGCCAGCCATTATCCTATATGCATAATCTAAAATGGAGAGCCATAATCCCCGCGGAATTAGCGCGTGAGAGAAACTAGGGGTCGCAATCATTCAGGGATGTGTATTTTCTTCGTCGTACTGGTTCAGACGGTTGTATACCGTTTTCAGGCTGATGCCTAAACTCTGAGCTGTCCGGCTTTTATTTCCGTTGAAGTAATCCAGTGTTGCGAATATTAAACGGCGCTCTACATCATCAAGCGAGTCTCCAACTGTAAAGGATTGAGCTCCATCTGGCGCCTCTTGCCATTTTTCTCCGACAGTAGGTAGGCATTTTTGAGTCAATATCTCACCTTCGCACATCACATAGGCGCGTTCTATATGATTCCTGAGTTCACGTACATTTCCAGGCCAATCATGCTCTCTCAACTTTGTGATTGCGTCTTCTGATAGTGTCCTGCGGCTATTATTCTGACGGTTAAGTGTATTGAGAAAATATCGCGCGAGTAATTCGATATCACCCTCGCGCTGCTTCAAGGGCGGCACATTGATCGGGAATCCCGATAAACGGAAGAACAGGTCTTTGCGGAATTTACCAGCCGCGATGATGGCATCCGGTTTCCTATTTGTCGCCGCGAGCACACGAACATCTACCGAGATCTCTCGATCACCACCCAATCTGACGAGCTTACCTGTTTCCAACACACGCAGCAGATTGACCTGCAACTCAGCCGGCATCTCTGTGACCTCATCAAGAAACAGCGTGCCGCCGGATGCCCGCTCGAAATAGCCGATGTGACGACGGTTAGCGCCAGTGAAGCTCCCTTTTTCGTGTCCGAACAATTCCGACCCTACCAGGGTCGGTGCCAAAGCACCGCAGTTAAGTGCGAGATATGGAGAATCGCGGCGCCGGCTCAATTCATGAATGGCTCGCCCTACCAGTTCCTTACCTGTACCACTTTCACCGCATATGAGGACAGATGCGTCAGTCGGGGCGACTTTTTCAATCAAAGCATGCATTTTACGCATGGCATCTGACGCGCCAACCAAAGGCCCAAATGCAGCCGGGTTACCTTTATGATCAATGAGTCTTATAGTATTAGTATGCGTTGCTTGCAATCGCACTCGCATCAACAGGCGCCGCAAATGCTCTAGGTCTAACGGCTTGGTCAGATAATCGAAGGTATGCATACGCAAAGCTTCGATAGCCGAATCTACGCTGGCAAAACCTGTAATGAGTATTATGTGTGTGTTAGGGACTTCAGCATAATCTCGAACCAGATCTAATCCACTACCATCAGGCAGCGCAAGGTCCACCAGCAATAGTACCGGATGGAGGTTTCGAGCAGCATTTCGTGCCTCTTCAAGGGAACCTGCTACTGTTACATCGAATCCCTCCTGTCGCACAATCTCGGCGACCGCTGGAGCAAAAACCTCATCATCATCCACGAGTAACGCGCGAAGCATAAAATATCTCACTATTAATAGTACAGAACTGAAGGAAAGCAACGGTTACATCGTCTGCTCAATGTTACTTTGGCTATGAGTTATTTACATTCGCATTTGTTCTATAGGCGCAGGATATAACAAGTGTTATACGCCAATTGTCCATCCCTTGGAGTATTACCGGCATTAAACCAGTAATCAAGTCATGGAAACTAAAATAATTTATTATTATATATGTGCCAATTATGTATCCACAGGAAGCTGTTATCCAACCCCTCTAGGGGTACGCAATATAGCGCACCCCGCCCTCTCTTAAATCACTTTTAGAAGTTAAACCCTATACCCACTGAATGGGCGAATGCACCATCGTCAAAATTGTCATTTACATCGTCTGCGCTGTCGAAGAAGAACTGATACTCCATTTGCGCATAGAGAAAGGTTTCAGGCTTAACATAGTATTTGACTCCAATTTCAGGGCCCGCAATACCGGTATTGTTGACTGCATCACCGTAGATTGCTCCTATATTGGCTCCGATGAAGGGACGAAGTTTACCCATATTAAAATGATAATCGGCACCAATTCGAGTCGAAGCGGAGGCTGCATTATCGCCTGGCAGATCTGAGTAATTTATGGATTGACGTATTACCCATTCCAGGTTATCACTCGCATACCATCCATAACTTGCTGCCAGGCCCCATGTGCCGTGATCAAAGTCATTATCATTACTTCCGGTACCCACAATAGTGAATTCCTTCATGCCTGTGGATGGACCGTAATTTCCGCCAGGATTCTCTGCCAAGGAAGACAATGGGAAGGCTGCCAGAAGTACCGGTAAGAAATGTGCTATTTTCATTAGCTTCTCCTGATTGCAAATGTTTAACGTTTAGGTTGCTTAAATAATTCGTGTAATATTCGATGACACCAATGCTATATAAACATTGCACTATCGACCTTGTTCAATAGCAACCCTCATGCCAATCACAATAATCAGGTGGTACAGCGGAAATAAGACGATACTTTGTAATATCTAACACAGACGATGATATTATTTACACAGTAATCGGTAAGCATTACACGCTCGGCACACTATGCTATGTGTGGCTTACATGCCTCGAACTAGTAATTTTTATTAAGAGTCATTAATAAATATTGACGTATAAAAACCACAGTGACTTCTATATTTATTCAGTCTCGATACTTACTTACAAATGCTTAGTAATACTAATTCTCTTACTGTGAATAAACTCGTAGCCGGGATTAATTGTCTGACAACTATTTTGCATCAGTTATGTATGTTGCTTCATATATGTGATTAGTTGTGAGACAGCATGACAAGGGCTGTTATGCATAGGTTGTATCTGAATAATCTGTGGTGTAGATAAATGCTCTGCGAGACGAAGTTACACTCATACTCGAAAACTTAGTCTTTAAGAATCGCGAGACCTGATCAAATATGCCTACTCAGCCAATCACCTTGCTAGAGCTGATTCAAGGCTTATAGAATCGGTTTCCACTCCACAAGATATAACTATCAGAACCAGTAGCGAAGTGTACTGCCAACCACCTCTTTGACCCGCTGCAGTAGGGGACGTTTATTCCATACCTCGAGCGACACTTCTTCCGCGTGCTTCAGATCATTAAGAAATATTTTTTCCATCTTTTGCCCGAATTCCAAATCCACAATCTCTGCGTTTACCTCATGATTATGTAAAAAACTTCGGTAGTCCAGGTTGGCCGATCCTATAGTTGACCAAATCCCGTCCATCACAGCAGTCTTAGCATGCAGTGTAGTGCCAGTAAGCTCGTATATACGCACTCCAGACATTAATAGCTCAGTATAATCAGCATGCGATGCAAGTATGACCAATGGAGCATCACTTGAACCTGGCAGCAACAACCGTACGTCCACACCTCTGCGAGCCGCATCCCGAAGCGCCTCTAAAAATTCATCATTAGGTGCGAAATATGCTTGTGTAATCCATATACGTTCACGAGCGTGCGCTACAGCAGCCAGTAGCACCGTATATAACTCGTACTCATCATCACCACCACGGCTAGCCACCACACGTACGAGTTTGTCTCCCTGAGGATCTACCGCAGGGTAATATCTTGACGATTCAAACTGAGCATTTGGTTCATGCTCCTTCCACACATTGATAAATAATTCCTGTAATTTATGCACAGCAAGCCCGGATATTCGCACATGAGTGTCACGCCACCCTTTTTCATCGACATCAACTGTAGTTCGTCTGGATTGTGAGATTGAAAGTGAACTCTCTGCATAAACTTCTGAAATATTAATTCCGCCTGTAAATGCAATTTTACCGTCGACGATAAGTATTTTTCGGTGATCGCGATTATTGCTGCGCCATATTCTATAATCCTCGGCAGGGTTAATCAGGTGATATTTATAGAGCTCAACGCCAGCATTTGTCAGCTCATCAATAAACACCTCAGAAACATTACGGCTTCCGAATGCATCATAAATTATTCTGACTTTAACCCCGGCTTGGCGTTTTTCTTTTAAACGATCACTCAATTTACGACCGATCTCATCGTCTTCAAGAATGAAGGTTTCCAAATGTATATGATGCTGCGCTGATTTGATTGCCTCAAACATAGACTCGAATGTTTCTGGTCCGTCAATCAGAGGCTGGACATCATTACCAGCAATAAGTGGATCTTGAGTTATGCTTTCAATGACGCTAACCAGCTCTATGACCATGGCCTTCTTGACCATATCGTTACCTGCATCTAATAGATTTTCAGCCACAGCATCAGCAACTGGTTTACCGCGAGAACTAATAACGGCTGGCTGCTCGAAATGCGTAGTAGCACTTTCCTGCATGACCTTTGGTGTTGCAGTACATGCCGTCATAACTAGAAAATACATACATAATAAATGTATTCTGCATAGCATACCGTTACCCATCTGCAAGATGCGCTCATTAAGGTTTCTTAACGCTCTATGATTGCAGCGATAGGCTGCACCCTCTCTACGTGCTCACCAATTAACTTGAGAGCCAAAAGAATTGGAACGGCCATAAAAGCGCCAATGGACCCCCATAGCCAGAACCAAAAAATAATGCTTAAAAATACCACCAACGGATTAAGTGCCAGGCGCCGGCCTAGTATCTCCGGCGTTATTACTTGCCCTTCTAATGTCGTTAGCATAAGTAATCCGCCAGTTATCATGATTGGCTGGATCATTCCGTCAAAACTAACAACTGCTGCAGCCCATATCATCACGGCTGTTAAAAAGCTACCAATATAGGGAACATAATTGAGTACTGCAGCCACTGTACCCCACAACAGAGGGTTTGGCATTCCAAATAGCTGCAGCATACCCGCCACCACTGCACCAAGTCCGACATTGATCAGAGTAATGGTTAGCAAATACTTGGACAGTTCCATCTCGAGTATGTGTGTCAATTCAAGGAAGCGGCATTGTGATTTGTTACCACTCATAACCTCGCCGATATTTTTTAAAATATTCCGACCCCATGCCAGAAAGAAATACAGCATAAAGGTTGTTATCACCATACCAGTCACTAAACCCTGTGCGTTTTTATAGAGTATCTCCTGAAAGGTTATACCCTTAATTGCCACCATCTTTTCTTTACCAACCGTTGTCAAACGATCCACCTGTTCGGCGGTTCGACTAACCTCCTCAACGGTTTCTTTAAACGGTAGAATATCTCGCTCTAATTCACGCAGAAATCTCGGCGCTTTATCGATCCAGTCAATGGCTGGTTCTTTTAAGATAGTTACGCCATAACTCACAGCTCCTATCATGCTAAGCACTAGTAATCCGGCAGATAATGATCTGGGTATATTGAATTTCTGTAAACGACGCGCTAGCGGAGCAAGCACTAGACTTAGTAATAATGCGAGTACGATCGGAATAACTAGACTGCGTGCGAGTGACAATGTGTAAACGATAGCGAGTATCAAAAGCGCAATTAATATACCGCTGGATTTAACGTTCAGGTTCGATCTGGGATCAGCCGGATTACTGGCTTTTAAATTCGTACATTCTTTTATCGAATTTACATTACTTATAAACTCGCGCGTAGAATCTGCATTGGATTCATTCGCATTCCCATGGATAATTGGATTGGTGATTTCTTCTGCCACATTCAAAAATTCCTAGCGGATCAATAACGAGGATACGAGACCACCTAATCCTAAGGGCAGTACATTCAATAGTAGAGTTACGGCATGTCGTGTCGCGGCCAACCAAGGCAAATTATGTATGGCTTTTTTGGAGCTTGTAGGCTTTTCTTTGCGACCAGCCGCCAATCCCACGCCAAAAGCACTAGCCAATACCAACGGAGAGCTGATCTCACGTCTTACGGCTGTTTTCAACAGGTGACGGGATCTCTTAATCCGCTCTTTAGCAGAGTAAGTATCCGCTTTACTCGCCTGTATTAGTTTGTACAGATTTGTCATTTTGAGTAGTCTTAGAGAATCCAAGCGCACAACGAGTTTCATCCATGCCGACGCGTGCAATCAGGGCTTGTATGCTATTCCACAGGAATACAGCGAAAATAGCATTTAGCATCAATACAAAAAGAACTGCTGGTATCCAGCCCCACCCTGATTGCACCATGTATAAAACGATAACACCCAATATCATGCACCAACTTGCAAATACGACAGCGCCAAATACGAAAGTGGCAATCAGAGCAGTAGTGATTGACTTGATGGAATATCGGATCTCCAGCGTTGCAAGTTCGCTTATACCACGCAACCAATCCTGTACTGCACTTGCCACTCGTTTTCCAGATTCGGAAATTCCAGGCGGATTTTCGTCATTGGCGCTATCGAGATGCATAGTTAATATCCTTATTCTTGAAGAGATAAACCTTACGATTGCTTATGTACGACGGCTCATCGCCCCCAGAAGGAACCCTACTGCTATGGTGCCACCCAGTGCCAGCCATGGGTTCTTGCGGACAGCCCGCAGAACACCTGCATTGAGCCGACGCGCCTCCTCATCCAGATTCTCACGACTTTCATACAGCTGCTCCTCGAGACGAGCACCCTTCTCAGCGGCCTTATCTACGCCCTCATGCAGGCTTTCGGCAAAACGCTGGGTTTTGGAATTTCCAGTATGCTTGGTGTGTTCGGTATTACCTTCGGTTGTATTCATGACAATATCCTTCCATTTAGTAGTTAAGACTATGCATTTACAACACTGTTGAAATGCGGTTAATTTTCAAGAATTCCGTGGGGTGATCTTCAATTCGGCTTTGACATCCTTAACACCCTGGATATTCTTGGCAATTTCAGTTGCCTCTCGTTTGCTTGACTCACTCTCAACAATACCTTTCAGCATTACGACACCATTGGTTGTTGTTACATCGATATCGTCCATTTCGATATTTCGATTGTAGGCAAGCGCAGATTTAACCTTTGTTGTTATCCAGCTATCACTTACTTCTACCTTCGCCTTATTAGCTTCGTGTTTCGCTCTGTCAGTAGTAATTGCTGCACTGTTGGCGATCACAAGTTTATTATTCACCTTCATGACATCACGGGTATTATGGGCAATCTGTTCAGCCAGTTGTGATTCGACACTCGAGTCGACTTCGCCTGTCAGGGTGACGATGGATTGTTTTGTATCCACATCAATCTTCATCCCCTGCGTATTGGAGTTCCACAACAGTTGAGACTTCACTTTGGCGGTAATATTCGCGTCCCGCACGTTATTCATAAAACCATCAGAGTCGGAAGATGTCTTGACATCGGCATCTATCTTTAGCTCGTTACGAACTGCTTTAACTCCATCCACACTTTTCGCCAGTTCCTCTGCCAGGTCGTGCTCCACATCACTTTCGACACTACCGTTTAATGTGGCAACTCCGTTCTCGACATCCACATCGATATTAAAAGGATTTAAGTGATGATTAAGTGTATAGGTCGTGGTGATCACGGCTTTAGCCCAGACATCAGAACTTTGATCATTGTCTGCCGCCATCACTGAGGTACAGGTCATGCCGATGGCAAGTGCGCACCCAGCGATCAGCGGTTTCATCTTCATGGTGTGCATAAACATCTCCTGGCTTATCAATAATGATTTGCTATCAACCATTGCAGGTTGGATGCCAAGTTTATTTACTCAACCAATACAAAACTTTGTAACATTTTCAAGCACGTACTTGGTTAAATCACGGGGGAAATAACCCAATTGTGGGGCTAATCATCATTAATGGGAAACCGATGATTGGGAGGAATTTTGCTTATGGGTCTGTTGGATAAAGAGCAGGCTTACCGATTGCAAGACATGGAGAGACGAAGCCGAAGTCGAGGAGCCGCCGGTAGCCACGGGCCTGGCGGGCGAAGCAGTTAGGCCTTTAGTGACGCCAAGTCACTGTGGCGTTTTTCAGCCGCAGGATGAACCGGAGCAAAAGTAATTAGCTGTCGCGCAACCCGAAAGTGCAAGGGCTGACTGGAATGTCCCGTAGCACTTACTGAGGGCGCGACACTCTTGTAAGCCGAGTAATTTAAGATACGCACTGTAGATGGCTACTCACTGTCATCTGCTATAAGACCATACTTTCGGATGCGATAGCGTAATGTATCGCGAGTGGTATTAAGTGTTCGAGCGGAAGCTGCCACATTATTATGATGACGTTTTAAAACTGCTTCTATGACCGCACGATCAATCTCATCGAGCCCAAGACTACCGTCTAGTGATATTTGTAAATAACGCCCATTCGAACTCGGTGCATCTGGTGGTTGGACGTTTGTGTCGGTCGGCGGTATGGAAACTGATGTTCCCTGACCTGGCTGTAGTTGTAGCCATCTTATCGGCAGCACCACAGAATCGGCAAACAAGACACAGCGTTCGATTACATTTCGCAATTCGCGGACATTCCCACGCCACACGTGGCCACGCAATTGATCCCAGACAGGTTTCGGAATCGTAGTTACATTTCGTCCGGCCTTGGCGTTATATTCGGCGACGAATCGTGGCACCAGAACCTCCAGATCTTCGATACGCTCACGCAGGGCTGGCAACTGGAGTTGGAAAACACTAAGGCGGTGGTAAAGATCCTCGCGAAAGGTTCCCAAGCGCACACAGCTCTCCAAATCACGATTGCTGGCAGCTATCACTTGAATATCAACGGCGATTTCACTATCGCCACCCACTCTGCGAAAGCTCTGCTCCTCAATGGCCTTCAAGAGCTTCGCCTGGAGATCGAGTGGCATTTCGCCAATTTCGTCCAAAAACAGGGTGCCGCCATCTGCCTGCTCTAATAAACCACGTCGACGACCCTTGGCTCCGGTAAAAGCACCTGCTTCGTGCCCGAACAGCTCCGACTCCATGAGATCTTTTGCCAACGCCGAGCAATTTATCTCCACCATAGGACCATCACTGCGAGAACCGCAATGATGCAGTATGCGTGCAGCGATACCTTTTCCGGTACCGGTCTCACCGCTGATAATCAATGATGAGAAAGGCGCGCCACACAGGCGCTCGAGCAAATCGCGAACATTCCGCGCCACTTGGCTGGTGCCTAAATAGGATTCAGGCGTATAACGACGTGCCGCCTGATCACTTTCGTCATGCAGACGCTGCTGGGCGCGGGCACTTCGCGCCGCACCTGCGACCACAAGATCGAGGCGCGAGAAATCCACCGGTTTCTCCAGAAAATCGAAGGCCCCTAACCGCAAGGCGCGTACCGAATCCGCCACAGAGCCATAACCGGTAAGGAATAACCATTCCCCCACACCGGTACCCAGCTCCTCAAGTAGGTCCAGGGCATTGCCATCTGGCAGGTTCATATCAGATATGACAACCAGGGGATTAAGGCCTTCATCACCAAGCATTCGCCGTGCCGTTCTGAGTGTATCGGCAATCATCACCCGCCATTTGTCACGCTGATAATGGCGCTGCAATTCTTGAGACAATAGCTTCTCGTCCTCGATGATCAGGAGGGTTCTAGCCATTATTTAATGCTCCGCATGGTATATCCAGGATAACTCGAGCGCCGTACGGAGTGCGGTTTTCAAGTTGCATACGCCCACCGATATCGCTGATAAAACGACGGACAATCACGAGGCCAAGACCGGTACCACCCGCACGCAACGAACCGAAAACACGCGCGCCGGCATGCAGTATCTGCTCAGGAAATCCAGGACCGTCATCTTCTATGACCAGTTGCATGATATTGTTTTCTCCCATCCGAATTCGCACTATGATATGTCCTGGATTGTCATCCAGCATTTGCCCAGCGTTAACGATGAGATTCAGAATACACTGACGGAACTGTGCTTCCGGCAATTGGCATATGCAATCATTCGGCACATCCAGCTCCAAATTAATCTGTTCATGGAGCTGATAGCGCACCAGTGTGAACAGATCTCTCAACACAGTACTGACGTTGGTACTGGTAAAGGTTTCTGGAACCTGCCGCGCACCATCCAACAGAAAATTCAATTGCTTTGACAAGCGCATGATTTCGTCTATGACCATTTCGACACGCTCTACGTGATCTGGATCCTGCAGATCGCTACTGAGATTCTGTAGTGCCATATGCATTGAGGTCAGCGGATTGCGCAGTTCATGCGCAACGCTTGCGGTAATCTCGCCAACAGCACCAAGTCGCTCAGCCTGCGCTAGACGGCGATGCTGCTGTAATAATAATCGAGTGGCACGCCGTACCGAATCCGTCAGGGTTTCTTCGCGTTTTTTGTGGGTCTGTTCCAGGTCAACCAGGCGGCTCACCATCCGATTATAATTGACGAAAAGTGGCCGCAACATGGGATCTATACCCAACATGGCGGCTGATGTATAGCCATGGCGCGAAAGCAGCATCATCAGATAACCCAGATTATCCAATGGCATGAAAATGCGTCGTTTAACGATCACACTCAGGGGGATAGTGAACAGTATCAAGCCCACAAGAATGCCCAGGGTAATGCGCAATTCACGCTGAGCCATACTTCGGCTTTCAGCCATTAGCACACTATGCGACGTCAATTCGACGGCCAGCGTGTCACGCAATGCCTGTGAGGCCTCGTATAATGGATAGGCCGCCGCGCCGTTGAAAGTCTGCAACTGACGGCTAGCCAATGCCAACTGCTCCGGCGTATCAGGATGTAGGTATTTATCGCTAGCCTGTAACTCGACTATCAGATGTTTTACACCGTCTAGCGAGGCTGGAGAGATTAAACCGAAATCGGAGTTTGCGTATTGCATTGACAAGCCCCGTAGTTGCTCATCAGCCGCCTCAATAGCCGCAATAAAGCGCAAGTGCTTCTGAATAGGTTGCAATTGCACATCATGGCGCCAGGAACTGTAGAACAGTAAACCGAAGCCTAATAGAAGGAGAACGGCCACACCGCCCGATAGCAACCATACTGGACGTGCCAGTAGTCTTTTCCAGACCTGTTTCTGCATTTCGCCTCTGAACGGCAGCAGCTTTTGGATTCTGTCTCCTGCAAACGCATTGTACATAATCCATGCCTGAATACTTATATCCACGGACGAAGGTGCCGGCAGAAATTTACTGGCTTCACAGAGGCGGTCTTTAGCAGTGATAGACAGTTCCCCGCTCAATCACTACCACGGTTACAATCAGACCGGCGGCCGGCTACGCCCCATCACAAGCATAACGACGAATAACGCCAGAAATATGTAAAACAGAATTTCTGCAATACCTGCTGCTGCACCGACGACACCTGTGAAACCAAGTACCCCGGCAACCAAAGCAACGATAAAAAATGTCAATGCCCAGCTGAGCATATCCAACTCCTACACCCTGACCTTGGATGGATAAGACGGTCAAAGGTAATCACAACCCAGGAACTTTGATATGTCTTGTCCATCGTGAGATTGTAAATTGTCAGGGGCACTTACTTATCAGTTGCGTCTTCGATCTTGTCACCGGCGCGCTCTAATTGATCACCGGCATGGTCCATTGCACGATCGATATCTTCACCGGCTTGCTCAGCAGGCCCATCACGATCGCATCCGAGCAGACCCATACCAAGTGAGCCGGCGAAAAGAACGGCAATAAGCATTTTTTTGTTACTCATGATCTTGTTCCCAATGATGTTGATTAACTCGATCGTTGCCGAGATTCAGCATTAGCAGTGCAGGAACAAGGCCAGTATTTTATTGTTAATATATACAGTAAGTTAACTGGACATCATCGCAACTCGCCACGACTTTCAGGGGGCGCTTGCCCCGAGACTGGGTGATATAACCCGACTACTGTCTAATTTACGGGTCGCGCTTGACCGTCCTACAGGGGATATCCCTTTTTCTAACATACGGCAAATAGCCATCGCGCTGTGTCAGGAGAACCCTGGCTTCTTCTCAGCTTGGGCGAGGGCTCCCTAATGTGGGTTCTTATCCCCATATCAGCTTCCTTTGTCACTTAGCTTAAAGCACTTTTATACTACATATCAATAACATAAAATTTTGGCATCTATCCTGCTATGTATTTTCCAACCGCGGCCATCTACGGCCTCCCTTATGGACATTTGAGACTGCTACCCAGGAGGATGAATGAAGTATCCAGCCCATCACGGCACGACTTTCCTTGCCAGTGGCCTGGTTGTGCTTATCGCGACAACGACCGCGTCTGTTCTTGCAGAATATCCGGGTTATGCAGAAGACAGAATGGACTCAATCGTCCGGACCGGGGCCGGTGAATGCTTACACTCCAGCCGCTTGCGATCGGAATTGGAAATCCCAGAATGCGGTGGTCTAAAGGTTGCTGTAGCACCAACTCCCGAACCAGTATCCCAGCAAGCCGCTTTCGAAGCACCTCATCCCATGGAAACTGTAACCCTGGATGCAAAGACACTATTTGAGTTTGATAAGACCACCTAGAAGCCTTGATAGCCGGTATTTTACTTTCGCCATACCCAGGCAACTCAACTATATCGTTTGCAGTTAATGTCATCGTCATTGGAATACTGAATCTGCGTTAGAGATGTCATCGTTATTATTTTAATCTGGAGGAAAATGTATGCTTAATACCAATCTGAAATCCATAGTCGCCCTGTTCCTGACACTAGCCTTCAGCGCTGGACTATACGGATGTAATACCGTCGAGGGAGCTGGTAAAGATATCGAAAAGGCTGGTGACTCTATCAAAGACGAAGCCCGCGAACACAAATAAGTAATATTCGCATGCCATCCGCCCCTGACGTCAGTTGATTGTTACGATATCAACTGATTTCAGTGAGGCGGTATTATAAGAATCAGACACTATTACCGCCAGACTACCCATCATTTATTCACAATGTTGTATGCAGACGCTTGTCACTGGTAATGACATTGATACCTGTCACCGCGACTATCTAAATAAAGTAACCAAAGACTTAAAGATCTATCTCGGAGGACTAAAGTAGCAAAATGGAGAGTATTACGGTCGGGCCGTAATAATGTCGCCGATATGCACCCAGAAACCACTCAGTTGCAGAAGCCATTGGGTAAGTAATCGAGGTGATCGTCAACTTTGACGACACGGCGTCTGGTGATGTCAACTCTCAATCTGGCTCGGCAGGCCCATACTCTGCTCCCGCAGGATTTGGATCTCATCGCTCGGCCGAACCGCATCCTCGACTATTTCATCCGCTGCGCACCTGGCTAGGCAGGAGTGCTGGACAGTCTGGGGACGCACTCCTTTTTATTACCACGTCGCATATTAACTGGCATTGCAGAAAGGATAGGGTGCGGCATTAATAGCCTTATAACGTCAACCGAGAATTAAGTTGAATACAAGCAACTGAATGAGGTAATTGAATTGTACCTCCTCGTTCACGCGAGTTCAGCCTATACATTGGCTGGTGAATTACGGGTGCTGAATTACCCTTACACTAGCCGCTCTAACCCTGACCTTAAACTCGCGTGAACGACCGCATCAAACTGTCGGACGCCGACCAGTAATAAAGAAAACCAGCGCCAGTACTATACCGACAACGAATAGAATCCAGGCGATATTGGTCGCTGCACCGGCGATCCCGGAAAAGCCCAGCAAGGCTGCAATAATAGCAACTACGAGTGCGGTAATGGCCCATGAAATCATGTCAAATCTCCTTCTGCTAGTTGATTGGAATGTAACGCTTACGATGATAGTAACTGCCAGAGTTGTGTCCTAAGGTACTAAGCTTCAGATTTATATCTGACCTATAAAAAAAGCTTAATCTTTACCCATCCGCTCATCCTGCCGCTGCTCGGCCGGAGTATCGTATTCAAGGGTAGGTACGGTTACTTCCTTTTGCTTGATGTCTATATCCGGAGCATCCACATCGTATTTAGGCAACTGGCCGCCTTTTACGTCGACATCGACTTTTGGCATTTCGCCTTCCTGAGTCTTCTGTACGTCACAGGCAGAAAGTCCCAGAACGAATGCGGGTAGTATCACTAGGGATGCAGTAAGTTTCATTTTCTTCTCCGTTTCGTATGTAGATAATAATGCTATGTGTTTCTTCGCTATCGCTTAACGATTATGTAGAGGGCGTGAATGATGCCTGGTATGTATCCGAGCAACGTTAAAATAAGATTGAGCCAAAACTGCCCGGAAAGTCCTACCTCCAAAAACACGCCCACTGGAGGCAAAAATATTGCGAGTAAGATTTTGATCGGATCAGTAGCTGTAACAGGCATAATGTTTTCCCTTAGAATCTTCAGATGAAAAACGTTGTTGTATTTGCTATTGCAGACCCCGTGCCAATCACAAAATAATCACGCAACGTATTGTTATTAAATGTTTTATTAAAATAATCCCGAGAAGTTCGTATGGTGCATTTCACACTTGAAATGGTTATATCCCCCATTCCATTACAGCAGGATAAAATATCGGGTGAAGATTCCCGCTACGTCCGGCAAAGCTTATGAGACTGGGCGTCGGGTGATTAATTTTTTATAAATTTCGCAGTGATAGACTTAGGTAATGTTGGAAATAATTCACGATTGACCGATCTCAATGCAGCCATAATTTAAACGTAAAATAATCCTGCATAGCAGGTTAATTACCAACCCACTCACATCTGAATATCGATTCTAAAGATTCATGTTTCATCACGTGTCTCTTCGTATCAACGAATTGGTCACAGCCTCTCCTAAAGAAAGGAAAATAATGCTATGAATATTTTTGAAGCGCTACGTGAAGATCATGGCGTACAACGTACCCTCGCCGATCAATTGGTAAAGACCCACGGCGACAGTGAAGGGCGAGATGAGTTATTCGAGAAACTGAAAAATAATCTTCAAGCGCATTCCAAGGCAGAGGAACGCTGCTTCTATATATACTTGATGGAAGAGGATCTTACTCAGGAAAAAGCACGCCATAGCGTGGCGGAGCACCATGAAATCGATGAGCTTATTGAGACATTGGAAAAAACTGAATTCAGCTCGCCAGCCTGGGTCGGTCACGCCGATAAATTGCGTGAACGGCTACATCATCACCTCGATGAGGAAGAACATGAAGTCTTCCAGATGGCCGGAAAGGTCCTCACCGAACAACAGAAAACATCATTATCGGGCGAATACCGAAAATTGATGGTGGCGGAAAAATAGATAACCTCGCCTGTAGACTCTGGGCATCACGTTTCATCGTATGCGGCGTCAGATGGTTTAAAGGTTGATCATGAAAGCGCATTTGGTCAGAAACCTAGTTCTGATCTGCTATCGAAATGGCGTGCCTCATGACTGAATACGCGATGACTTTGGTTTGACACAATCGGGGGACACCCCGCGCACCTTCATACGCCCTTATACACCTTCTGGATGATTGCAGTCATACCAAGGGACTACGGTTTCTATCTCAGTTGAAAGGCGGCAACAATCCCGTGGTCAATTGGGAGCTCTGCTTCTGAGTCACGGGAGAACCGCGCCCCTAAAGTGGTGCCGGATTGGAGTTTGGCAAGTAAACGCTCATAATGGTGGCGAAATCCAGTATCGCACTACGCTCATTCTGCCGCGAGTTGGCGGTCAATAAAACCGAGCAATCCACCGTCTACCTTGATTTACAGACTGCCTGGGATAAAATCGCGACCGTGGTCGATGACACCGATGTCTACAATAACTTCATGCGCATGTACAACGATTTGACTCGTCTCCAGAGGGAATCCGCAAGTCAAAACGCCAAACTGCAAAGGATCAGTTCGGAAAAAGATCGCATCCTGGATATGGCCGCGCATGACCTGCGTAATCCGCTCAACGTTATCTGCCTGCTCGCCGATGGCCTGGCACAACAAGTTGCTGAGCGATTGTCCGAGGAGGAGCAATCCAGTTTAATTACAATCAAGAAAACGGCATTAGGTATGGGCCGGCTGATCAATAACATTCTTGATACGGCACGATCCTCCCCAGGTTTGCCTGAATTACACCTGCGAACAGGAGATCTAGCTCAGCTTGTGCGCAACCGAATCAACCTGATCCAGCCGCTCGCGATAACCAAGAAAATCAGCATCGCCCTGCTTTGCGAAGAGGAGCTCCCGAAAATCTCCTGTGACCTTGACCGTATCCAGCAGGTCATCGACAACCTGCTCGGTAATGCCATTAAATTTTCCCCGATGGAAACGCATATTGAAATTCTTTTGCAGAATACTTCACAAGGGCTTCTGATTAGTGTGTGCGATCAGGGGCCAGGCATTCCTGTCAATGAACTAACGACAATATTCCAACCCTTCGTAAAAGGCACCGCACGATCGACCCAGGGCGAACCCAGCAATGGACTGGGCCTGGCAATCTGCGTAAGCATTCTGGAAGCGCATGGCGCGAAGATATGGGCTGAAAATGTCCCCCTGGCCGGTGCAGCGTTAAAGGTGCTATTACCTAATCGCATGCAGGTATGACGCCGGGATTGCGAGGAACTTATCAGTTCATAGCAAACCGGCTTCATAGGAGACGGAAGTAACATATTTCTTTTTTGATTATGCCGCCGCGCAGTTTGAGTTTGTCGCTGGCCACCCCAACGTCAAAGTGAACATATTTCAGGGTCGACTGCGGAAAACGGGATGTGCGTATGGGATTCACGTCTGAACGATGGAAAATGCTCGTATCTAGGGCCATTACCCGGAGAGCACCGGCCTCGTCGGAGCTGGAATGGCGACTTAGGACCTGTTATGGATTCAAGTCATTGATAATATGCATTCCGTGTCTATTATTTCAACGTTAGAATCCAATAGGCGCAGGTGTCGAGCCAGGAGAAGCTTTTGTTGAATATTCCTTGGGGTCCGTTTCAGATCAAGCCGAATCTTTCGCCGCGCAGGGCAACAAGTCTGCATGGACTAAAGGACAGGTGGCCACTAAGGCCGATCAGTTCTCCCTTGCTTATTATGAGTGCAGCCAATAGGAAGTACGCGTGCTAGACGGAAACGAATCATCTCAATTTACGCCCTATGGTCAATCCTATCTGTGGATCAAGGAGCTGTTGTACCTGCACCTGAGCGCAGACATCATGATCGCTGTCGCCTTTTTCAGTATCGCTGCGTCCCTTGTCTACTGCTTGCGGAAGCGTCCAGATATCCAGATCAAACCGATCTTCCTGCTGTTCGCGGCTTCGGTCACGGTGCTGGGACTGAGCCACCTGTTCGCTGCCTGGGCCATCTGGAATCCAAACTATTTCGCCTATGGGTTCGTTAAGGCACTGACCGCGCTGGTCGCAGGTATCACGGCGCTGTATGTCTGGAAGGGCATGCCACACGCCCTGAACTGGCCCAGCCCTGCACAGTTACAGGCAAAAAATGCCGAGTTACATCAGGAAAATGACATGCGCGTAAAGGCGCACAGCGCCCTGCGACAGAGTGAGGCGCTATTGCGCGGGGCCTTCGATTACGCACCCATTGGCAAGGCCCTGGTCGGCCTGGATGGGCGCTGGTTGAAAACCAACCAGGCCCTCTGCAAAATTGTCGGTTACACCGAGGATGAGTTACTGGCACTGGACTTTCAGGCCATTACTTACCCAGACGACCTGCCTTTTAACCTCGGTCGGATTCAAGATCTTGTGAATAATAAAAACAGCAGTTACGAAATAGAAAAGCGATATATTCACAAACAAGGTCATCTGGTCTGGGTGTTGCTGACCGTGACCCTGGTGCGCGACGATGAAGGCGCACCGCAATATTTCATTTCTCAGATCCAGGACATCACCGACCGTAAACGCGCCGAAGAAGAGTTGCTGCGATTGAATGAAGAACTCGAAGCACGGGTAGCGGAACGCACCGGTAAAATAGACAAAATCAATCGCCAGTTGGCTGAAGCTAACCTCATGCTCGCCCAGCGGGCGCAGCTGGACGATATGACCGGCCTGGCCAATCGTCGTCATATGCTCGAACTGGTGGCAAAAGGGATTCATGCCTCGGAGCGGTATGGGTTGGTACTGACGATGGTCATGATTGATATCGACCATTTTAAGTCGATTAACGATCAATTTGGTCATGTTGTGGGGGATCGCGTATTGACCGAGGTAGGTCGGGTAATACGGGATAATACCCGTGATACGGATATCTGCGCACGACTCGGCGGCGATGAATTCTGTCTTGTACTGGTAGCCGATATCGAGCAGGCCATGGTGATTGCCACCAAACTGCGTGAGCAGATCGAATCGCTCCGATTCAATGGTGGCGCCGAAGATCTACGGGTAACCTGCAGTATGGGTCTCCACCAGCGGCATCCAGATGAAAAGAATATCGAACATTTGATTGCGAATGCCGATACGGCCTTGTATAAAGCTAAACGTGGCGGTCGTAATCAGGTGCAAGCGGATGTGTAATTCTGCCCTCAATCAAAACGTTTGGTCAATTAGCCTGTCCTGAAGTTGCTCAACATGCCCCGCCATTCCAAGCCCACAACCCGCGCTCGGCACTCGTAAAGTGCTTTAGAAAATGCTGCGGTCTTGGCTCGCCAGGCCGATGCCTTCACCGACTATAAGCGTGTGAAAGTGAATGTTGAGATTCAGCATACTGCCGAACCGCTGGATCAGCGTTACAGCGCCGTTTTCAGAACCAACTCTGCCGCTTCTTGGGTAGATCGCGGCAATGACGCGCTTTTCACCATGCGCTTTGCACCGCAGCTTGGGCAGAAACTCCGCCGTTTGCTACGGATGGCCACGATATGTTCGGCGTGGCAGGTATCGCAGCGCAACCGCTGTCAGCCATGTTCCAGACGGCCACACTTGAGATATTCATCTTCCCGGTGCGCATACTCCGACAACATACCGACCTGAGACGTCTGATCGGCCTTAAACACGGAATAGTAATCATCAATAAACTGGAATAGTAGGCTGCATTACGGGCAGTACCGCGCGCACACTATGGCACCGCTAGGTTTAGATAGAATGACGCCGAAGACACACAAGAGGTGTCTTCGGCGTGCGTCTTACTGCTAAGTTCAAGTGCGCTAACGCACCCTTAGATGCTAAGGGTGAAATCTGCTTTAGTACTTGTTAGCGGGTTTCGTAGCTGGAGTAGTCGTTGTTGTCGGGCTTGCGGTTTCCAGCGCGCTGAACTCCGAACGCAATGGACCGGTCGCCTGCGGATCCTGCGCGGTGCCGTTCAAAATATCGCGAGCCGTCACGTTGGTCGGATAGTATGATTTGTTGGCATCGTCGTCCCAATTGATGTCGGCTACGCTCATCGACAGATCACCGAACAATCCTTCTGTGTCTGCCCAGACGATGACATCGGCACCCTTACCGGCTGATAGCTGACCACGCTTGGACCAATTGACGATGGTCACACCCGCATCAGCATTCAGAGAGAAATTGTTCTGCTCATTGAAGCCTTGCAAGCCCTTGTCGGTCATTACCAGAAAGGCGATGGAACCGGCCTCGACGCCCGCGGAAAGTCCTAAACTGATACTGCCGATATTATAAAAGGCCGGGCTAGACCAGGTGCCATTGTTGTTGACAACCAGTACACCTTCACCGCCTGCGCCACCAATGCCCAGTGCGGCCCTGCCGTAATTGGGAACGATAAACGCCGCCTTGGCTTGACTCAAGGCAGTCCGGGTTTCTGCATCGGACTTGAGTTGCTGAACAACCTTCGCTGCTTCATTCACGGTTTCTTTCGCGTCAATCTGCTCTTCGGTTCTATCCGATGCACTCATGGAATGATCCTTCATTCCCATGTTGGAATGATCTTTCATTCCTGCGTTATCCGCAGCTATTAATGGACTGCTGAAAGCGAGACATAGGACGCTCGTGTAGATTAAGGAATTTGTTTGCTTTTTCATAACCTTCCTCCGTGGGGAATTTTATCCAGAATAAAGTGGTATCCACAAATCTAGTTTGCAACTGGCGTGCCACGCATTACCCCGCGTCTCTCATCAACATCTGTCTCGGATATTTCTGACTTCAGGTGCGCCCCGATCACATTGTTTCCAGACGACAAAATGGCTATTAGCGTCGAGCGGGAGAATTAGCGGGGCAGCGCGAATTTATCATCAACGCCTACTCTGCCCTCTTAGCCTAGCAGTTCAAATCCCCCACGCCTGGGGCTAGTACCCCACCCATACGAACTATTTATAGGCCTTAACGATATCGAACCAGAACGCATCTATGGATCCAGATCCAGCGGTCTCTAGATCGGGAAAACATGCAGCGTAATACACACCTTGATTTCGCCCTACGGGCGGCGGAGACCGTCAATGGGATAAGCAATCGATCCGTCGTTGGGAACTACTCGGTAAGGCTCCAACGGTAGAGGAGAAGTCATGATAGCCACTCAGTGCGAAGTAGGCGCGTGCTTGATTGGAAGCCAAGATGTTCCCCTCATGGTGATGGTAAGTGGGGTGATAGTTGATATCGTATAGATAGAAAAGAAACGAGAAGGGACGCGATTGCCCCCTACCCTGCCCGCGTCATCAGCAATGCAAGGAAGTAAGCCTGCAAGCATTATAGGTTATGCGCGTAATTATGGTGGGTGATCGATAGGCGAAACGGCGCTAGAACTGCGAATGATGGCTAGCGGAACTGCGATCTGTCCGTTGAGACTGAAAATATTCTGCCAGACTGCTGGGCCATCGAGGTAGCGAAAAGTGAGCCGGTCACGAGCAAGGATTCCATACAGAGTAATCGCATTAGATACTGATATTTGGTGCTTATGTAATCGAGGCTGCCAGGGTATTCGCCGCTGCGCAGTGTAAACCATTCGGCGCCCTGCCAGGCGATCACACACAGTGCAAGAATACCAATGAGACTGATGATGATTTTGGTTTTAGTGCGCACACCACTGCCCTCGTAGAAACGGGCAATGCAGTCTAAATAGAAATAATAGGCGCCGAGGGTGCGAAATCTGTGCATTGTAGTGATGACTGCCCAAATGTTGTCGGTTGACCAGAGTAGCTGGCTATTTCGAAAGTCCTGCCCTGAATTAGCGGTCTAACCGGAGACTTCTGAAGCTCGGGGCGCTGTGTCGTTTTATCTTCCGACAGAGTGTATTTTCTTGTTTCATCCAACCTCAGTACCGGCCTTTCTACAGGCGGGTTTTCACGTTTTCATTATGGTCAATGCTCCCCATTGTGGGAGGTATGACCCTTCAAAGCGAGATAGAGCCCAGCCATGATGTTGCACAATTTTAGTTATTTCATTGAATGTTCAGGAAAAACACTATCCGGCATAGCCTCTGCATTACAGACAATAAGGCGTAACCAGCGCTGAAGTGAATACACTTTTTATCTGAGGAGATTTAGACAATGAAGAAACAAATTATCGCAGCGTTTGCCGTTTCTACTTTCATCGCCGGCGCCGCCCAGGCTGTGGATTTAGGTAATGATCCTAGCGAAGCCAATATTTCGGACGTAGAGGCCCAGATCGGCGCAAATGCGCCTGAGTTCGGTCAATTGGACGTGGACAATAGTGGCTATTTAAACAAAGACGAGGCGATGGCCCGTCAGGGTTTGAGTGAACATTGGGAAAAGTTCGACAACAATGAAGATGGTCAATTGGACCGTGCAGAGTTCTCAAAATTCGAAGAAGAGGATCTTGAAGACCGTGCAAAAAAGATGGAGCGAGCAGCGGATAAGGCAGAAGACAATATCGATCGTGCCAACTAGAAGCGGCATTGATTAAACGCTGTGTAATGGGTTCAGCTGACGCTGAATCCATTATGCTTCCTTCCTTATGGTGAGGACTTGTCCAATGCCGCTGCAAAATCTGCAATTAGAAGATTTTTTATGGTTATTCGTGCTCGCCGTGGTGATGTTAGCGACAGGTATTGTTGTCTAACGGACATGAATATTCCTAGTCACGAAATATATGTCGATTATCCGTGCGGCCTGATGGTGGTGGACCATGCCGGGAATCAGACCAGTATTCAATACTGAATTGAAGGTAGCTTGGAGCTTGATTTGCGATGAGTTTGAGCCTGACGTCATATGATCCTCATGTCATTCTTGACCGACTTCACGCCCTCGTCGCTACGTGCAAATTCGCCACCTTGACCTTCATATGTTCGATAGTAAACCGACAAAACGATCTCCTACTCAGTATGCTGTGAGCTAATCGTTAATTGTCTTACATCTTGACAAGGATAAATTCATATGAATATTGCAAAACTTAAACCCGTTTACTTCCTACTGCTGACGATGGCCTATGCGGTAACCATGACTGGCTGCAACACAATTGAAGGTGCCGGCCAGGATATCCAGCGCGGTGGCAAGGCCATCGAAGACAAGGCGCAGGAAAATAAGTAACCGTGTTCAAGACACCGCTTATCGAACGGACCTCGAGAAGATTGGTTAGTAATAATCACATGTCGTTCCAACAATAATTATTACAGGTCCCAGTATGTACGAAATCTACCACTTGCACGCCGAACCATTTCGCCTCTCCCCGGATCCGGCTTTCTGCTACGAACATAAGCATTTCCGCTCGGGCCACGCATACATGAAATATGCACTGGCTCAAGGCGACGGCGTTTGCATTGTAACCGGTCATCCAGGAACCGGGAAGACGATGCTGGTCGAGTATTTTCTGCGTGAACTGGACCGGAGTACCTTGCTCGAGGCGACCTTGTTCAACACACAGATAGAGGGAGACGACCTGCTTCGCATGGTCGGATTCGGGTTCGGTATCGATCTGCGTAACCTGGACCGTGCGACCATGCTGCACAACCTTCGAGAGTATCTGTGTACCAAGCGCCGCTGCGGCAAGCGCGCCCTGCTGATTATCGATGAAGCCCAGAAACTTTCGACAACCGCGCTGGATCAGTTGCGGATGCTGACCAACCTGAAAGACGCGGCAAAGCCCTTGTTGCAATTATTCCTGGTGGGTGAGAAGCAGTTGATCGATATGATCAGTACACCGGAAATGGAACCCCTCCACCAGAGGATTGTTGCCGCGGCCGATCTGGAGCCGCTGCTCATCGATGAAAGCAGCGCCTATATACAACACCGCTTGCGTTGTGCGGGCTGGCCGGGTGGGCAACTATTCAGCAAAGAGGCGGTGGTACTGATATACCGCTTCAGTGCCGGGTACCCGCGACTGATCAACAAAATTTGCGCACGCGCGCTGCTGGACGGTTCACTGGAGCAGAGACTCCGACTCGAGGCCGAAGATATCTTCAATACGCTGGTCCAGATGCAGGATGAACACCTGATGCCTGGTAAAGATATATGGAAAGCCGGCGTCGCCGCAGGATGGCAGGACATGGTGAACGTCGGTTTCAAGAGTTCTGACTGGATTTCGCATCTTACCCAGGAGGAACAGGCGTTCCTGGAACAGCCCGATATCTCTCTACAGCCCGAGGCACCTCCTAAGCCGGTCTCTCAACCCGGGAGTGCACCTATTATAGCGTACGCGCGCGAACTACCACAGGATCTACTGGCACCTCCCCTGCACCTGGAGATGGCGCCGTTCGTACCGGCGGTCACTGCGCATCGGTATGCGGCTACAGGGGATGCGGTATCCCAGGACTTTGCATACATGCAAATGTCGGGGAAACTAGGTCATCACACTGGCTGGAATAATCCCTGGGTTGGCGTCGCAATGACAGCTGTCCTGTTGCTGATAATGTTCGGCGCGATAAACGACCGTTCAACGTACACAGGCGATGGTTCGACTGCCGCGCTTGTTCAGATGGCTGTATACCAAGAAGTAGAACCGGACGTCGGTGAGACAACCGTCTCGAAGCAGGACATGGGCGGACAAGCCATGGATACGGAGATTGAACCCCCGGCAGGTGAAATACACCTAGCCGCCACGGGTAACTCTGTTGCCGAAAAGACTGAAGAGTACAAACCTGCGGCTATAACCAGTGTCGACGATAAAGTGGAGGCGTTACTGGTATTGGCGGAGGCGGACTTTCAAAAGAACCGCTTGTCAGTACCCGCAGGCAGTAACGCAAGCAACTACTTTAGCCAGGTGCTCGCTCTGGATCCAGACAACGAAATTGCACAACAGGGCATGCAACGGATCGTCGTGCGTTACCGTGGCATGGCGCAACGGGCGCTGCAACGCGAGGACTTTCCAAAATCGCAGATGCTCGCTGCACGAGGGCTCCGCATTGATCCGGGAAACTCTCGACTATTGAGACTTCAAGAGACGGCACGGTCTCACGAAAATGAGATCCGGGTGGCAAAACGGCTAGCGGGCGCGTCATCGTCACCACCGAAAAACATTGAAGTTGGTGATAACAATCAGGTTCAGAAGGGATTCTGGGGCTCGCTGAAAAAGATATTCACCGCACCACCGTCGAGTGAAGTTTCAACGCGGTACTTCGGCGATGATGACCACTAATTGGAAAAAGCCCGTTGGACTCCATCGCCAGGCTGACGGCGCTTCAAGGGTTTGAATATATAATCAGGAAACTCAGCGTGGGAAAATCATTTTTAAATGCGTGAGACTATCCCACTTAGCCAGGGGCAGTGTGACGTTAGCTACGCGGTAGAGCGCCTGTCGTTTATCGGAGATTTTGTAAATTCTACAATGCGCGAAGAACAGAGATGCTATTTCCCCCTGCTTTCTTTGTTATAACGCAATGTCATGCGACCATCTAGCCCGGCAGCTCGTTAAGTGCTTTACAGTACGTGAGGTTGCGAGCATGATCGGTTGAACTAGATGAAGCCGCTCTAGCTGGCAGTAGGCCAAATCTCACCAAACAAGATGTTACGATCGAAGAAGCTCTAAGCCCATCACAATGACATTAATTGTCCTTATTACGCAGCATAGATATCGTTTCATATTCATGTTCGATTGTGCGTGCTATCAAAAATAATAATAGGGAACCTCTGATTATTTTGATCAAGCAGCAGATGCAAGGCGCAGACGGGTGAAAAAACGGAGTTTACACCTAGTAAATGAGTATTTTGAGCTCGGCTGTAACGCAGTAGATGCCGCTTCAGCGAATTAATCAGAGGTTCCCTAGTTAGTACCTCGGGAGGAGTCTTTTTCGATGGCGAAAAAACGTAACAAGCCAGAACAGATAGAGACGTATAAGTTGGCGAAGGCGCCCACGGGGATAGCTGGACTCGATGAAATTACCGGAGGAGGTCTGCCGCGTGGCCGCCCGACTCTAGTCTGTGGTGCGGCCGGTTGTGGCAAAACCATGCTCGCCGCGGAGTTTCTCATCTCTGGCGCAACTCAACAAAATGAGCCTGGCGTGTTCATGATGTTTGAGGAGAGCGCCGCCGAGCTCACTGAGAATATACGCTCGCTCGGGTTCGATCTCGAGAAATTGCAACGCCAGAAAAAGATTGCCCTCGATTATGTGCATATTGAGCGCAGCGAGATAGAGGAAACCGGCGAATACGATCTTGAGGGCCTGTTCATCCGGCTGGGTCATGCTATCGACACTATCGGGGCCAAGCGGGTTGTGCTCGATACCATCGAGGCATTGTTTGCCGGATTGCCGAACCATGCAGTGTTGCGCGCCGAGTTGCGCAGGCTATTCCGCTGGTTGAAGGATCGCGGCATGACCGCCGTCATTACCGGCGAGCGCGGTGAGCACTCACTGACACGTTACGGTCTCGAGGAATATGTAGCCGATTGTGTGATTCTGCTGGATCATCGGATTATCAATCAGCTTTCGACGCGCCGCTTGCGAATTTTGAAATACCGCGGTTCCGCCCATGGCACCAACGAATATCCCTTCCTGATCGGCGAGCGTGGCCTGTCCGTGCTGCCGATCACCTCTTTGCTACTGAATCACACTGCCAGCAATGAGCGGTTTCCAACCGGTATCCCGGGATTGGATGAAATGTTGGGTGGCAAAGGTGTGTATCGCGGGAGCAGTGTGTTAATTACCGGGACCCCCGGAACCGGCAAGAGCAGTATCGGCGCAAGTTTCGCTCAGGCCGCCTGCCGGCGTGGCGAACGGGCATTGTTATTTGCCTATGAAGAATCCCCGAGTCAATTGTTGCGCAATATGCGCTCAATTGGCCTCGATCTAGAAAAATGGCAGCAAAAAGGGTTGTTGAAAATCCATGCCACACGGCCGACCTTGCAGGGGCTGGAGCAGCATTTGGTGGAGATGTACGATCTGGTTAAGGAATTTAAACCCGATGTGGTGGTTGTCGACCCGATCAGCAATCTGACCCTGGAGCGCCAAGATGTGGCGCTTAAGCCGGCGTTGATGAGACTGATCGATTTTCTCAAACAGCAAGGCATCACTGGGCTCTTTACTAGCCTGACCTCTGACAATGAATTAGCCGCGGCGGAGTCGCAGGTGGGTATCTCATCGTTAATGGATAGCTGGCTAATGCTGGCGAATTTGCAATACAACGGCGAACGTACCCGTACCCTGCAGGTCTTGAAGTCGCGCGGTATGCTGCATTCGAACCAGGTGCGGGAATTCGTCTTTAGCGATCAAGGGCTAGATCTGATTGATGTCTACTTGTTTGAACAGCAGATATTGACGGGGGCCGCCCGCGTAGCCCAAAAAACACGCGAGATCACCGACAGCCAATTACGTGAAAAGGACTATGCGCGCCGACTGCAGGAGTTGGCCAGCCATCACAAGTCTATTGAAGCCCAGATTGTCGCATTAAATGCGGAGGCCGAACGGCGTACCCATGAGGTTGAATCCGCCATTAGCAGAGAAAGATTCGAGGCAGAGGCGATGATTACTCGCTCGCAAGCTGCATCTAATGCAGCTACAGGCTCCAAAAGAGGTCGCCGTAAATCGGCGAAAAAAGCGTGATGAGTACCAAGAAGCAGGTTCTAAGTAAGTCAAAGTCAGCTATATCGACGGCAAAGCCTGAATGGCAATTGCGGCTGTATGTGGCAGGTAAAACCGCGAAATCCACGGCGGCACTGGTAAATTTGAAGAAACTCTGTGATACCCATCTGGCAGGTCGCTACGAGATCGAGATTATCGATCTGTTGGTAAACCCGCAGCTCGCTGCGGGTGATCAAATCCTCGCTGTCCCGACCCTAGTGCGTAAATTTCCGGTGCCGATGAGAAAGATCATCGGCGATCTTTCCAACCAAGAACGTGTTCTCGTAGGGCTGGACGTGCAGCCGCTACGTTAGGGTATAAATGAAACAACGTATGCCAGATCCTTCAAAGCAAACTGCCTCATCCTTTGAGCGAGGATCGGAAAACTATACCCTTCGACTCTACGTGATTGGTACAACTCAGGCTTCGTCGCGCGCGGTGGTCAATGCACGACGCCTCTGTGAGAAACATCTGAGTGGCCGCTATATATTGGATATTCTGAATATCGCGGATCACGTTGCCCTGGCCAAACAGGATCAAATCGTCGCTGCGCCTACCTTGATAAAGCTTGCACCTTTGCCCTTAAAACGCTTCATTGGAGATATGTCCAATGTCGAACGTATCCTGGCGGGACTGGGTCTGAATCCCGAATCTTAGTCAGATAGTCAGCATAGGCATCGTTATTTTAGACGTATCATGAACACATCTTCATTGGATTATCAAACTCTGCTGGACGAAATTTCTGAACTGCGTACGCGTTTGGAAGAGGCGGAGGATACGCTTGCCGCTATTCGTAGCGGCGATGTTGATGCCTTGATCGTCGGTCAGGATATCTACACCCTCGATAGTGCCAATGCCGCTGATAACAAACTGCGGAAAGATGTGCTCTCGCAGATGGAAGACGCAGTGCTTGCCTTTGATAACGACGACCATGTGATTTTCATGAACCCTGCCGCCGAGCGACAGTATCGCACGACGGTTTCCGGGATATTGGGGCGCTCGCGTTTTGAATTATATCGTGAGAGCTGGCCCGAGCCAGAGCACGAGTCCGCCGCTCAAAAATCCATGCAGGAAACCGGCGCCTATCGCGCCCATTCGATTCATACGTGCAGTGACGGCTCCACCTTCCACGTCGAGTCCACCTTGTCGCAGCTGCGCGATATGCACGGTCAGGCCATTGGTTTCTTGGCCGTGATCCGCGACATCAGCGAACGCATTCAGGCTGAAGAGACCCTGTTTTCCGCAACTATGGCCCTGTCCCGGCGCGAGCGGCAATTTTCTACACTGGTGGAAAATTCTCCGGATATATTTGCACGCATGGATCGCACGTTCCGCTATCTGTATGTCAGTCCTATTGTGGAACGCTATACCGGCCTCAACGCTACTGAATATCTTGGTAAGACCAATATTGAACTCGGTATACCCGAGCGTTTATGTATCGTCTGGGACAAGGCGTTAAAGAAGGTTTTCAAAACCGGTACGGTAGATCGCATCAAATACGAGTTCACTACAGTAGATCATGAGGATCGTGTGTTCGAGACTCGACTGTTGCCTGAATTCGGCGACGATGGATCGGTAGAATCTGTGTTATCCATTGCCTCCGATATCACGGAACAGGAACAGATCTACGATGCCTTGTGGGAAAGCCAGGCACGTCTGCAGTTCACACTTGACTCCGCCGAGGTCGGTGAGTGGGAATTGGATCTGGTTACCAACATAGCGCACCATTCACTCCGCCATGATCGCTGCTTTGGATATACCGAACCGGTATCTTCTTGGGGATTGCAAACCATGTTGTCTCATGTTCACCCCGATGACCGTGAGCGTATCGAGACTACAATGACGCAGTGTATTGCCTTGCGTGAGAACCTACATTTCGAGTGCCGTGTGATCTGGCCCGATAATAGCCTGCACTGGATCGAGGTACATGGCAGCCTCCATGCCGAGGACGAGAAATCGTCGCGCCTGCTCGGCATCATAGTAGATATTACGACTCGCAAGCAGGCCGAAGAATCAATGCGTGACGCTGACCGGTGTAAAGATGAATTCCTTGCCACCTTGGCGCATGAATTGCGTAATCCTTTGGCGCCGATCCGCAATGCCTTGCAGATCATGAATCTGACATCAGAACCAGCGGCGCATCAAAATGCCCGCAAAATTATCGATCGCCAGCTTCAGCAGATGGTTCACTTGATTGATGACTTAATGGATGTCAGTCGCATCAGTCAGGGTAAGGTCGAGTTGCGTAAGCAACAGATTGATGTCGCCAGTGTCGTCCAGGCAGCCATTGAGACCAGCCGCCCTCTGTTTGAGGCAGGTAAACATGAGATCAACGTTCAATTGCCGCAGCCTGGGCTGTTTATGATCGACGCGGATGAAGTAAGGCTGACCCAGATCATCGCCAACCTCCTCAACAACGCCGCCAAATACACGCCGGAGTGTGGCCACATCGAGGTAGACGTTAAGCGTGAAGGCAATGACGCGCTTATTTCCGTTCAGGATTCCGGCATAGGTATACCCGCTGAAATGTTGCCCCGGGTATTTGATATGTTCGCACAGGTCGATCGTACCTTTGAACGCGCTCAAGGTGGGCTGGGTATCGGCTTGGCCCTGGTTAAGCGCCTGGTGGAAATGCACGGTGGCAGCGTACAGGCCACCAGTGAGGGCCAGGGTAAGGGTTCGCGTTTTTTGGTGAGGATACCTTTACTGACCAATGCGGTAGAACCCATAGTCCCCGAGGACGTTCGGCCATTGGATGTTGAATCAACGTCTGAGATTCGTGTGCTCGTCGTCGAAGACAATAAAGACAGTGCGGCCAGTCTCACGCAGGTGCTAACGTTGTTAGGTCACCAGACACAGATGGCACACGATGGTGCCGAGGCAGTGCGCGTAGCGGAGTCTTTTCGGCCGCATGTCACCTTGATGGATATAGGACTGCCGCTTTTGAACGGTCACGAAGCAGGGCTACGTATTCGACAACAGCCCTGGTCGAAAAATATGCTCCTGATCGCATTGAGTGGATGGGGACAGAAGATAGACCGACAGAAGTCCAATCAGGCCGGATTTGATCATCACTTTGTGAAACCGGTCGACATGAAAGTCCTGGCCCAGCTCCTGGCCCAGGTCAAACCGATCTAGCGAATCCATTCGACTGCCGAATCACAGCATTTTATCCTGTGCGAACGCCAATCGCCTATCTCAGATACGTCTATCCCCTAGCGTATGAGGTACTGGCAATCAATTCTTTTTAGTGCGATTTCTCATCCGCATGCTTGCGGTAAGGCGTTTGGAATAGCTGATCTCGATAATCGTCCGCGTTATTGATACATGGCCATGTCGAATTGAGTAGCGCCAGCCATTATTGCTCGTCCATAAACGGCGCGATCTCGATTAAAAATGGCAATGCTTACGCGCAGTCTGTTTGGTCGAGAAAGCCTTTAGCATCCGTATTGGGTAATGTATTGAGGTGTCCGATCATGGCTCGCCATCCTTAAAAGGTGAGTGATTCGCCTATAGCTCCACTTCAACTTGGTGGTCACGATGGTCATCCACAAGGGGGATGCATCCTGCCTGTGCAGGATTAGCAGGTTTAACGAGCCTGCCATCAAGACTGATACGAGCGACAACCGCTCTCTGTTCGTCAGCACACTTTACGTTAATATGGTAAACCGTTTCCCGGTAACGGTAATGGATTTGATAAGCTTTCCAGTGACTCGGGATACAAGGCGTAATGCGTAGCTGATCCACCTCGAGCTGTAAGCCCAGCAAGGTCTCCACCGTTAGCCGGTACATCCAGCCCGCCGCGCCCGTGTACCAGGTCCAGCCACCCCGACTGGTATGCGGCGGCGCACCATAGATGTCCGCACACATCACATAAGGCTCGACCTTGTAGCGTTCAATGTCCGCAGGTTTACTACCCTGGTTGATGGGGTTAAGCATGGTGAATAATTCCCAGGCGCGTGCGGTCTCGCCGAGCATGGCGAACGCCATGGTGGTCCAGATCGCAGCATGGGTATATTGCCCTCCGTTCTCGCGCACACCGGGCACATAACCCTTGATATAACCAGGCTCTAATGCGGATTTATCGAACGGTGGATCGAGCAGTTGGATCAATTTTGCGTCACGCCGCACCAGGCGCTCGTCGACCGACGCCATCGCCTGACGCGCGCGATCAGGCGTGCCGCCGCCGGAAATGATCGACCAGCTCTGACTGATCGAATCGATCTGGCATTCGTCATTCTCGGCCGAGCCCAAGGGCGTGCCATCATCGAAATAGGCACGTCGATACCATTCCCCATCCCAGGCATTGGCCTCGATATGGCCGAGCAGTTGGGTCGCCTGGGTATTGCACAACTTGGCCAACTCGGCATCGTTACGTGTCCGTGCCAATTCGGCGAACTGTTGCAGATTGTCGTATAGAAACCAGGCCAGCCAGACGCTTTCGCCTTTGCCTTTATCACCGACCAGATTCATGCCGTCGTTCCAGTCGCCACTACCCATCAAGGGCAACTGATGTTCGCCGAAGCGCAAGCCATGTTTCAGCGCGCGCACACAGTGCTCATACAGAGTGGCCGCCTCCACCGAACGTTGCGGCTGATCGTAATAGGCCTCTTCCTCTGGATAGAGTTCACGGCCTTCCAGAAAGTGAATAGATTCGTCAAGTACGCCGGTGTCGCCGGTCGTCAACACGTAACGACAGGTCGCATAGGGCAGCCATAGATAATCATCGGAGAAATGCGTGCGCACGCCCTGCCCGTTGGGTGGATGCCACCAATGCTGTACATCGCCTTGCGGGAACTGCCGCGAAGCGCAGCGCAACAATTGCTCGCGGGCCAGCCAGGGTGTGGCGTGGATCAACGCCATACTGTCCTGCAATTGATCACGGAAACCATAGGCTCCGCCGGATTGGTAATAGCCGCTGCGACCCCAGAACCGACAGGATAGGGTCTGATAAACCAACCAACCGTTGGCCAACACATCCAGGGCCCGGTCCGGTGTCGTAACCTGCACCGCACCGAGGGTATGGTTCCAATACTCCCACACGCTCTCCAAGGCCTGGCGCGCACCGACCCGGCCACTGAAGCGTTGAATCAAGTGACGAGCCTCTTCGCTAGTACCGGCCGCACCGAACACAAATACAATCTCGCGTTCCTGACCTCCGCCCAATTCAATCTTGGTCTGCATCGCCGCGCAGGGATCCAGGCCCGCACCGGTCTTGCCAGACAGCCGCTTGCGTCGCATCGCGGCCGGCGCCGCCAAGTTGCCGTTGCGGCCAATAAATTCGGTGCGATTACCACTCAGCGCACGCTCGCGTTCACTGACCTGCAAAAACACCACCCGATTGGAAAATTCGCGGCCATAACGGTTATGCGCGAACAGCGCCCCACTGTGCGGATCCATCTCGGTGACGATGTGCATCATATTGGCGTGCCGCCATTCGCCCAGCACCAATTCCCAAAAACCGGTCAACGATAACCGGCGGCTACGCTGCGATTGATTTCGCAACTTGATTACGACGAATTTGACTGGCGCATCCATAGCGACATAGGTGAACATCTCCGATGCGATATTCTCTTCATAATGTTCGAATACGCTGTAACCGAAGCCATGCCGACAGACGTAACCGGAGCGGCCGCGCGCCGGCAACGGCGACGGCGACCAGAACGCACCGGTTTCTTCGTCGCGGATATACAGGGCCTCGCCGCTGGTATCGCTTAACGGGTCGTTATGCCACGTGGTCAAGCGGTATTCGTGTGCGTTCTCGACCCAGGTGTAAGCACCGCCGCTTTCGCTGACCACGGTACCGATATGCGGACTGGCGATCACATTCGCCCAAGGAGCCGGTGTAGTCTGACCCGGCTCGAGGGTGATGACGTATTCGCGTCCGTCTGGCGTAAAACCACCCAGGCCATTGCTGAAGATGCGTTCACGCACCGCCAGCGGATGCACGGCGGCGGTCTCCGTTTGCTGCACTGTTTCAAGCCAATCCGAGACGCGGTTTGCCGATACGCGGCGTTCTACCTGTTCGATAAGGGTCTCAGCAGTATCGCTGAACACCACGCGCGCTACCGTTTGAAACAGGACTCGATCTTCCTCCGAGAGTTCTTCGGCGCGGCGGACAAAAATCCCACCGGGCTTATCCAACATTTGCGCGTCGGGACTGAGATTGATAATGCCTATTATCTGATCGTGCAACACCGCACGGTAACCTGAAAAATCCTCATTGATGATCACCAGATCCGATGCCAGACCCTTCAAACGCCAATAGGCGTGTGCCTGGACCATCTGTTTCAATAAATCAATACGGTTCAGGTCACCGATACGCAACAGCACAATCGGCAAATCGCCGGACACGGCAAAGCGCCACAACCCGGACTGGCCGATATGGTTGCGGGCGATGACACTCGGTGGCGCGCGACGCATGGCATTGGCGTAGATGACCGAGCTGGCCAGACGCCCATACACCTGTGCATCGGCCTCGGTTGCATTGAGTTGGCGCAGCATTTCCTGGCTCTGGAACCAGGCCATCTCGAAGGCCCGTTCGACGAAGTGCCGATCGCAATACTTTTCCAACAGAGTCAAGGCCGCTTCACGCGTCTCGGCAACACCAGAGATGATTTGTACGCAAACCGTGGCATCGGCAGTCAGGCTTACGGTGCGACGGATTGCGACGATGGGATCCAGTACCGGACCTTGCGAGTTGGAGAGTCGCTGTGCCAAGGGTTTGGCCGTGCTCTTTGTGGCCGACTTGCTCTTTACGCTGGTGATGGTTGTGCTGTCCAGCGCCAATGGGTTGGCCGGTGTGCGGCCGCGGCCGATAAACTTGACACGATCCGTCTCATAGGAAGGTTCACTGACCTTGACGCCCGGCGCGGCCAACAAGTGAAACATCCAGGGCACCTGCTCACCCGGCGTGCGCGGACGGCGGGTACAGAGGATCGCCTTGGAATCGGGCAATATTTCTGTTTGCACAAACAGATTACTGAAGCTGCGATGCGCCAGATCGGCATTCAATGGCGCCAACACCACCTCCGCGTAACTGGTCAATTCGATATGGCGATCCTTGGGAGAAAGATTAGTCAGCGTGACGCGCCGGATTTCGACATCGTCTTCCGGGGATACGGTAATCTCAGTATGCGTCTCGATGTCGCGATCGCGACGCCGATACTCGGCACGCGCCTGAACGAAAATCGCCTCATAGTGATCGGCCTTGCAACGAGTCGGATGATACGCAGTCGACCAATAGCGTCCGGTCTCGCAATCGCGCAGGTAAATGAAAGTGCCCCAGCTATCGGTGGTGGCGTCCTCGCGCCAGCGGGTGATGGCCAGCCCGCGCCAGCAACTGTAGCCGCCACCGGCGTGGGTAGCCATGACATGGTAGCGACCGTTGGACAACAGATGCACTTCCGGGATCAGTGTATTCGGGTCGGCGAACACACGCATAATGTCGCCCGATTCGGACAGGGGTGGATGCGCGGAGGCGCTCACCTCAGCAGCATGCGGTTGCAGGGTCGCGCCTGTTTTCGGCACGCGCTCCTGTAACAGCAATTCCGTGGCCCGCACCGAAGGTTCTGACAGGAAGCGCCGTTGCATGGGCTGGCCGAGCAAGACATAACCGAATGCCAACAGACTCATCCCCTGGTGATGCGCCATGTAGGTACGTACCACGGCGTGACTTTTGCCACGCGGTACACGCGATGGGGTGTAATCAATGGCTTCATAAAAACCGTAGTCACCAACGAAATTCTGTGCGGCCAAGGTTTGTAGATTGCGGCAAGCCTCGAGTGGCATCACCGTCAAGGCCAGGGCCGTGGCATAGGGTGCAATTACCAGATCGTCGCCCAAGCCCCGTTTAAAGCCGAGACCCGGCACGCCAAACGCACGATATTGATAGATCTGATGCATATCGGTGGCGTTATAACAGGATTCGGAAATACCCCAGGGTACCGCGCGTTGTCGACCATATTCGATCTGGCGGGACACGGCCGCCTTGCAGGTCTCTTCCAACAGTGTGTTGGCGTAGGTCGGCATGATCACGCGCGGCATCAGATACTCGAACATCGAGCCGCTCCAGGAGATAAGACTCACGTCGTTGCCCTGTGTCGTTAACAAGCGGCCGAGGTTGAACCAATGTTTCTGCGGCAACTGGCCTTGCGCGATGAGCAGGAAGCTCGCCAACCGTGCCTCGGAGGCCAATAAATCATAACAGGCCGGGTCGCGGCGACGTTCACCAACGTCGTATCCGATGGCCAGCAAACCGCGCTCATGATCGTAAAGAAAACCAAAATCCATCGCCGCCAGTTCTCGGCAGCGCACCACTAGATCATCAATATTTTTTAGGCGTTCGAGGGCCGGCTTATACATCGCCGGCGACAGCGCTGACGTCTCGTCTTCAGCACCGGCTCTGGCCAGTTCGGTCAGGCTCGGAATGTGATCAAATGATAGTGGGTCGGCTACCATCAGCTGTAAATCGTCGCGCAAGGTACGGACTTGCTGAAGAAACGCAGAGGCCCAGTAATCAAGCTCTGCTTCCGTATCCAGCACAGTAGCTACCGCAGTCAGGATCTCGCTGCCCTCTTGTTCCAATTCTGCAAGCACACTATCCGCTTCAGCCAGGTTCCGGGGTGAACCGTTGTGCACAATCTCTTGGAGTTTTATCTGAACGTGCTTGATGTGTTTGATAAGTGTCGGGACGTCGGTCTGCGCACCCTGCTCGGACAGCACCTGCAAGGTATCCTGTAATCCTTGAAACGCAGTGCGCGCCAAAAGCGGCCGCTCTTTCAATTCGAGCAATCCCGCTTGAAAGGTCAATAAACTCCCGACCAGATTGCCGCTATCGACCGACGAAACATATTGTGGATGTAGTGGTAGTAGACTACGGGTGTCGTACCAGTTATAGAAATGGCCGCGATAGCGTTCCAGCTTTTCCATGCTTGCCAGGGTATTTTCGGTCACGCGCAGACAATCGCCGGCGGTGATGTAGCCGAAATCGTAGGCAGTCAGATTCGCCAATAGGGCCATGCCGATGTTGGTGGGTGAGGTGCGGCTGGCGATCTCCGCGGCCGGATATTCCTGGAAATTGTCGGGTGGCAACCAATTATCCAAAGGCCCGACAAAGGTCGCGAAATAACGCCAGGTTCGCCGCGCCGAATTGCGCAAAAATTCTCTTTGTTCCGAACTCAAATCGGGTATTGCGGATATCAGGGGTTGGCTGATCCACCAGGCAACCACCGGTGCCACTAACCAGAGAGCAAGAATGGGCGCCCAGTACACCCAACCTGTGGCGCGTAATTCCCACAGCAGGTAACCCAAAACCAGCGCAACGACCGGCGCGATCCACATTTCTTTAAAGTAACCAGCCAGACTTCGCCGCGCATTGCGACTGGCATATGAACTTAGTTGCCAAAGCAGCAACCCGCGTCGGGTGAACAGCATACGCAGGCCAGAACGCAGTATGGCCTTGACACATATCCAAGTGTCATAGGGCAATAACACCAGAGTCAGAAAGGCGAGCACAATCGGGCGGCCTGCGGAACTGTTGGTCAGAATGAGATGCGTTAACCAATCGCGCTCACTGGGTTTGCGCACGACCTCAAGAAAGGCACCGAGCATGGTCGGTAAAAACACAATGGCCAGCACCATCAAGGTCCACATCCAGGTGGCACGCGGACTCATCAACCAACCACCCGCCAACAGCGCAAACAGCGCAGGCAGAACCAGGCTGCGCCGCAGATTATCAAACAATTTCCAGATCGACAGGGCGCTGAGTGGATTCGTGGGTCGTGTCGGCTTGACACCCTTGGGCGCGGGCGGACCCGGCACACGCGGTAATAACCAGCCGACTAACTGCCAGTCACCGCGTATCCAGCGGTGACGGCGACTGCTTTCCAAGGTGTAGCTGGCCGGGTGTTCTTCAATGAAGTCGACATCTGTCACTAAGGCTGAACGCGCATAGCCACTTTCCAACAAATCGTGGCTGAGAATCAGATTTTCAGGAAAGCGGCCATCGACCGCCAGGCGGAATGCATCAACATCATAGATACCCTTACCGATGAATGAACCCTCGCCAAAAATGTCCTGATAGACATCCGATACCTCACGCGTATAAGGATCGATGCCAGACTCACCTACAAATAGTTTTGTGAAACGCGATTGGCCTGCACTGGTCATGCTGATTGAGGCGCGCGGCTGCAGAATTGCATAACCCTCTACAATACGCCCCTGGTTAGGATCGTAAACCGGCCGCACCAGCGGATGAGCCATGTTACCGATCAGGGTATAGGCCGAATCGCGCGGTAGTTGCGTATCGGTATCCAGGGTGATGACATATTTTATCGAGCCAAGAATGGATTGATCGCCGACAATCTCAGAGAAAGCCGATTGCGCCTCACCGCGCAACAAGGCATTGAACTGTTCCAGCTTGCCACGTTTACGCTCATAGCCCATCCAGATGTCCTCGTAAGGATTCCAGACGCGCGGGCGGTGAAACAGATAAAAGATCCCGGGGCGATCTTCACGATAGGTCTCGTTGAGCGATTCGATGGCAGCGCGTGCACGGTCAAGTAAAGCTGCGTCTTCAGGCATGTTGCATTCAGATGCATCTCTAAAATCCGTCAGCAGGGCAAACCACAGATTAGGATCGCGATTACCGAGGTAACGAATCTCCAACGCCTCGACCAGTGCATCGATCTCCTGTGCACTGCCCAACAAGGTGGGCACCACCACCATGGTGCGGTGCTCAGGTGGAATTCCTTTGGAAAAATCCAGACGCGGTAGCGACCTGGGTTGTACGATCAGAGTGACCAGCAGATTAACCAGGGGGACCACCAGGGCCGAGACGCCGATGATGCCGCTGGTCGCGAAAAACCAATAGCGCCAATCAGTCAGTTCAAAATCACTGAACGAGGTCAATACCAATGCAGTGATCAGCGCTGTGCAGACCAGAATCGGTGTGAGATAAAGACCCAAGCGAGTGTGTTCAGCCACACGGCTGAGCCACAGCTTCAATGACCAACGGCATCCGATCACCTGTTCCAGACGGCGGCGGCCATGATCTATCAGATAGTAGCCAACATGCGCGCTCCGATCACTGTCATGCAATCGTTCCGCCGCATTTCGGGCAAGTTTGATGGCCTCGCGGGCAACATCCCATTCTGGGTAATCGGTGTCCCGAGCCAGATCCTCAATGACATGCCGGTAACGGTCCCGCGTCGCGAAATCCTGGTGGATATGCATACCGGCCAGATCTTCGCGCAGGATCTGTTCGACGACACTGAGTGATTCGACATAGTGATTCCAGTCCATCGCACCGATAAAACGTAGACTGGCAATACTGTTGGCAATGGATATCTGGTTCGTGGCCGCTGTTCGCCCGGCGGCCTCGGACAATTGTCCAGCCGTCTCGCCCTGTTCGTGCAGCTTATGCTCAACCCAGGTCTGAACGAAGGCCATCGCCGGACCTTGGGCTTGAAGACGGACGTAAAACTCCTCCACAAACGGTGCCGTCAATGGCACATCGGCATTCGCGAATTCTGCCAGCAGCTGTATCAGCTGATTGGGTTTGCGTTCTGCCGTCTCCAGCATGCGATCTGCCCAGGCAATAGCGGCATCCCGCTCTTCGCGACGCCGCGCGATACGCAGCGCTACTCGACGTAGATTATCCAGCAGCGCAAGCTTCAGCATGATGGGGAAAGCCCACAGCTCACCCAGTTTCAAGGGTGCTATCGTCTGATACGCTGCAAGGAACTGCTGGGTATTATCGCTGTCGACGCGTCCATCCATGTGCGAGATCAATTCCAGCGCCAAGTCATAAATCCGCGGAAAACCGTTGTTCGTTCCCGCCGTAAGTCGCGGCAACTGACGGCTATAACCGCGTGGTAGATGACGCCGCGCCAGATTGATCTGTTGCTCGATGAGATAGAAATTATCCAGCAACCAGGCCTCAGCCGGGTTAATCCTGTGACCTGGCGTGGCGACGCCCGTGACTACGTCATAGGCCGCCAACAGCACGCGCTCGTTATCCGCCAAACGCGGCAGTAATTTGTCGGGTCCAGGATCCGAATCGACTTTGTGCTGTCCTGCCAGGGTGACCGCATGCCGCTTCAGCTGTTCAATGCTGAACAACTCGGAACGCAGTAATTCCGTGTCTTGATCACTACGCAACGCTTGCCGTATGCGCGACGAATATACGAACTCCTTCATGACTGCCTTTTCCTTGCCTGCAATTCAGGGTGGTCGTAACGACGACTCGTGAGAGGAGTATCAAACACCTGCGACCAAACATAAGTTCGATGGCGAGATTTATGGGCGCTATCTTACGCTGTTTTATGTAGAGTTAAAAAATAACGTTAAGGAAATATCATCACTACCATGTAAACACGTAATTTTTACAATATCTGCAAATTTTCAGCATGCGACACTGAATAAATATAATATTCTGGTGTTCACATATGAAAGAGTCGTCAACCAATCGCGAGTAGCTCAATTACTCTTCCACAATACATCGGACTCACCCTGCTCCGCTGCCTTGAACAGGTCAATCAACGGCATAGCACGATGAGTAAGACTGACCGTTGGGTCATCATCCGCATTGTCCGCCGCTATCTGATCTTTGGTGTGCAGCAGAATATCGCACCACCCCCGTTTGGGGATATCCACAGGCGTGCGAGCACCGCGCCCGCGCCGGCCTGCGGATTGCGGATTGCGGCTTGGAAACATCACCTTGAATGGACCGGTCTTGCATCCTGCAGCTCCGCTGAGCGTGACACTCCGGCACGACCTTACCGGATAAATATCAATCAGCATCTCTGTTTTTATTCATCAGGTCTTTGATGAATCGCATTCCCAAACTATCTAGCCGCGGGATATAGTCGCAAACTGACACGAACGTCTGAAATGTATTTTACGGAATCAGGAGTTCATTGATGGATCAAAATCCCCCCAGCCCAAGCGTCAGCGAGTCGAGCACTGCGCGTGATGTCAAAAGTTTGCGTCGCTTGAGCTGGTTGCTGGACAGCTCTATCCCGCTGCCTGGAGGATTCCGCGTCGGACTCGATGGCATCCTCGGTCTGATTCCCGGAGTGGGCGATGCCCTGGGAGCTTCGCTGTCTACTTATATCGTCGTGCAGGCCGCCCGTCTCGGTGCCACTCCGGTGCAATTACTGCGCATGATGATGAACATATTATTAGAGTCGCTAGTGGGTACCATACCCGTACTCGGTGACTTATTCGATTTTGCTTGGAAGTCTAACGAGCGCAACATGAGATTGCTCGATGTTCAATTACAAAATGCGCCCGCACACGGGAGTGCCAAACACCGCCTGACTACGGCATCTGTCATGTTATTAAGCGGGTTTGCCATCATTCTGGTCCTGCTAATAGTGCTTGCCGTGAAACTGCTGCTGGCACTGGTTGCTGCGCTAGGTGCGTGAAGCTGACGTGAGGCCGGCTTGATGCCAGATCGCAGTGTGAATAAAGGGATAGCCTCGCTGACTGGCGGTGTCGACTCCATACGCGAGAACAAGGCTGCGGAGACGAGTGCGTTCGAAGGTGGTGCGATCGGCCTAATCAACAAACTCAACATCACACTGCTCAACGACCGGCTGTTCATCGGCGCAGTCGGCTAGAACACATTCGTGCAGGGCCGTCCCCATATCCAGGGACAGACTACTCCCTTAGCCTGCATTGCCTCAGACCATTTATCCCTTAGGGCCCAGCTAACGGCTACAAAATCGTACCCATTATTCGCTTGAGACGGACGTTTCAGATTTTTTCTCGACTTCTGCCGGGCGCGTAATAAATGGGGCACTCTCAGAACCGAAATACAGCGAGCGATGCGGGAAAGGAATTTCGATATTCTGCGCATCGAAGGCCAATTTGATACGGCGCAGAAATTCCCGACCCACTTCCCACTGCTTGATCGGCAACGTCTTGATTCGGCCTTTAATAATGACGGCCGAGTCCGCGAGCTGATCGACGCCGAATATTTCGATATCCTCAATGATCAATTTTCCGTAGCGGTCATCCTCTTTTAGCTCGCTACTCACTTCGCGCATGACACCGATAACGCGATCGGTATTCTCCTTGTACGCGACGCCAATCTCAAACACATAAGCGGACCACTTTTTGGTGAGATTGGCCAGGGTCGTGACACTGCCATTGGGGAAGATATGTACGACACCAGCCAGGTCACGCAGCACCAGGGTGCGAAAATTTATTTCTTCTACCAGTCCGCCAGTGCCATTGACCAGCGCGACATCCCCGACCCGCACCTGATCCTCCAGAATCATGAAAAAACCACTAATAACATCCCGAACGAGATTCTGAGCACCAAAGCCGATAGCCAGGCCTGCCACGCCGGCACTGGCCAGAATCGGCCCAACGGAAATACCGACTTCATTCAAAATCACCAGCAAGGCGACCATCCAAATCATAACCATCACGGCCTGACGCAAAAGCCGCACCAGCGTATCGGCTCGCTTACTGGCCTCAGTGGGTATATTGCCTTGCAGATCGCCCTGTGCAATCAGCCGTTTTTCAAATCGATTCAGAGCACCGCGCGCCAACAGGCTGAGTAGCCAACTAAGGGTGACGATGAGCAAGATACGCAATGAGGAAAAAATGATGTCCTTCCAATCCACGGACGCAAGATATTCCTGAAACAGTTCCATGCTAGTAGCCTCCCATAACACATTTCTTTGTCACTTTAATGATCCATGATCGCATGCGACGACACGCCAGCCATGATAATAACCGGCTAATTTAACATACCTATCGCAGAATACCGGCTTGATGGCAGATTGATTGTCTTCAACGTAATCCAGCCATCATGCACCCATCATTTCAGGTTCGATCAAAACCCATTAAAAAATAAAGTAACTTATTTTTCGTGCATATTTGATAGCTCGGTATTTTCACTCGCGACAAACCGCATAAATTATGGAGGCACCTGAGAGTGTGGCAGCATCGCGAGCGTGTTCTGCGATCAGTGCCACCCCAATGCCGCCAACACTCAGTCAGAGACCTATCCGAAGTTTCAAAAACAATTAGGCAAGGTCGTGGCGCTTGTGGAAATGATTAACTGGTGTATTCAGAATCCACTGGAAGGTAGCCACCCGCGCTTGATGATCCCGATATGACCGCCCTGCTTTCCTACATAACCTATGAGCGCCAGGCATCGCCCTGGTTCCCGGAAAACACTAACACTGGAAACCATACTCGACGCCGCGGTCAACGCTACGGCGTCGGGTGTTATTAACTGACCGCCTGATCGGGCAAACCCAGGCCCTGCTCGCGAAGCTTATGTATCTCGTCGCGCAACCGTGCAGCATCTTCAAATTCAAGATTGCGCGCGTGCTCATACATCTGCTGTTCAAGTTTCTTCATGCGCTGCACCACTTGAGTAGGTGACAACAGCGAATAATCGGCGGCCGGTTCTGCCACCTTGGATCCGCGCCGCGCGCCACCGGGTGCCGCAGGATTGGCTCCCTCCATAATATCGGTCACGCTTTTACGGATACTTTGCGGGGTGATGCCGTGCTCAAGATTGTGCGCGATTTGCAGATTGCGACGCCGCTCGGTCTCATCCAATGCACGCCGCATTGAGCCAGTTTCTTTGTCGGCATAAAGGATCGCTCGGCCATTTATATGGCGTGCGGCACGCCCGATGGTCTGGATCAGTGAACGTTCCGAACGCAGGAAACCCTCTTTATCAGCATCCAGGATCGCCACTAACGAAACCTCGGGCATATCCAGCCCCTCACGCAGCAGGTTGATACCAACCAGCACATCAAACACACCCAGGCGCAGATCGCGGATGATTTCCACACGCTCGACGGTTTCGATATCCGAATGCAGATAGCGTACGCGTACATCATGTTCGGCCAGATATTCCGTCAGATCTTCCGCCATACGCTTGGTTAGTGTGGTTACCAGCACACGCTCCTCAACGGCGACACGCTTACGGATCTCGGACAGCAGATCGTCAACCTGACTGGTCGCTGGCCGCACTTCGATCTCGGGGTCCACCAGACCAGTTGGGCGTACCACCTGCTCGACTACCTGTGCGGCGTGCTCTGCCTCATACACACTCGGCGTCGCGGAGACAAAAATGGCCTGAGGCGCGAGGCGCTCAAACTCTTCAAACTTCAGCGGTCTGTTATCCAGCGCAGAAGGCAGTCGGAAACCGTATTCAACCAGTGTCTCTTTGCGTGAACGGTCGCCTTTATACATACCGCCGAGCTGCGGAATCGTCACGTGCGACTCGTCGATAATCAGGAGTGCATCGGCCGGAAGATAATCGAACAATGTGGGTGGCGGTTCGCCGGCTTGACGGCCGGACAGATAGCGGGAGTAGTTTTCGATGCCTGAGCAATAACCCAGCTCCACCATCATCTCGATATCGTATTGCACCCGCTGTTGTAAGCGCTGTGCCTCAACCAGCTTGTTAGCTGTATACAGCTGATCCAAGCGTTCGCGCAGTTCGTCCTTGATCTCATCGATAGCATCAAGGATGGTCTGGCGCGGCGTCACATAATGAGTCTTTGGGTAAATAGTCGCGCGCGGCACTTTGCGTGTTACCGCGCCCGTCAGCGGATCAAAATAGGCAATGTTCTCGATCTCATCATCGAACAGCTCGACACGTACTGCATCGCGGTCTGAATCCGCCGGATAGATGTCGATAACTTCACCGCGTGCTCGATAGGTGCCACGGCGCAACTCGACATCATTACGGGTGTACTGCAGTTCAGCCAAGCGTCGCAGTATCTGGCGCTGATCCACCTTTTCGCCACGCACCAGATGCAAGACCATGCTCAAGTACGAACGCGGATCACCCAAACCGTAAATCGATGACACTGTGGCGACAATAATGCTGTCTGGACGCTCCAGAAGCGCCTTGGTTGCCGACAGACGCATCTGCTCGATGTGTTCATTGATCGAGGCATCTTTCTCGATAAAAGTGTCTGAAGACGGTACATAAGCCTCAGGCTGGTAATAGTCGTAATAGGAGACAAAATACTCCACCGAATTATCCGGAAAGAATTCTCGAAATTCACCGTAAAGCTGGGCTGCGAGTGTCTTGTTCGGAGCCAACACCAACGCCGGCCGCTGCAGTGCCTGAATCACGTTGGCGATGGTGAAGGTCTTGCCGGAACCGGTCACACCCAGCAGAGTCTGGTGCGCCAGACCATCACCAATACCTTCGATCAGGCGGCGGATCGCCTCGGGCTGATCGCCCGCTGGCTTCATTTTCGTTGTAAGGTTGAAATTACTGCTCACAGGGGATTCTTAGTAGCGGATAGTTACAGTATGATTACGGCCCGATAAAGGTGCGTCGGGCACAAAATTGCCGAATTTATCGGGATATATACGTGAAAAATACACTCACACTCGCGGCTCGGGTCGGCCGCATTAAACCCTCCCCCACGCTTGCCGTCACAGCGCGCGCCGCGGAACTACGTGCTGCAGGTCGTGACATTATCGGACTGGGGGCAGGCGAACCTGATTTCGACACCCCTGACCACATCAAGGCGGCCGCCATTGCTGCCATTCAGGGCGGCCAGACCAAATACACCGCAGTCGACGGCACACCCGCGCTTAAGGCGGCCATTATAGCCAAATTCGAGCGTGATAACGGCTTCAGCTTCGCCGCTGACCAGATTCTGGTGTCCTGCGGCGGCAAGCAGAGCTTCTATAACCTGGTTATGGCTCTGCTCAACCCTGGCGATGAAGTCATCATCCCGGCACCCTACTGGGTGTCCTATCCCGATATGGTACTGTTGGCTGATGGCAAACCGGTCGAGCTGCTTGCCGGCATTGACCAGCGTTTCAAGATCAGTGCAGCTCAACTCGAAGCCGCTATCACACCCAAAACACGCCTGTTCGTCATCAACAGTCCCTCCAATCCGACCGGTATGGCCTATACCCACGCGGAACTGGAGGCATTGGGTGAGGTGCTCCGCAAACACCCGCAGGTCGTCATAGCCACGGATGATATGTACGAGCACATCCTGTGGGCCGAAGAACCCTTCACCAACATCCTCAATGTCTGTCCGGATCTGGTCAACCGCACCATCGTGTTGAATGGTGTCTCTAAGGCCTATTCCATGACCGGCTGGCGCATCGGTTACGCCGGTGGTCCTGTGGAACTCATCAAGGCCATGAAGAAGATACAGTCACAGAGCACGTCGAATCCCGCGTCCATTTCACAGGCCGCAGCGGTAGCGGCATTGAATGGAAATCAGGATTGCATCAAGACGATGCTCAAGGCCTTCAAAGAGCGTCATGATTATTTGGTAGCCGCATTGAATGGCCTGCCGGGATTCACCTGCCTACCCGGCGATGGGACCTTCTACGCATTCCCGAATGTGCAGGACGTGATCGATCGACTGCCGGACATCAATAACGATGTGGAACTCGCTGAGAAGCTTATTTCTGAGGCTAATGTCGCGCTGGTACCCGGCTCTGCGTTCGGTGCACCAGGACATGTGCGACTCTCGTTCGCAACCTCCCTGGAGGTCCTCAAAGAAGCCGTGGCACGATTACAGAAGTTCCTGAGCGACAGCGCAAAATAGGCGCAGAAATAGCGTGTCCGGTGGTTGACGCCCCGCGCAACCATCCAGTATGATCTGCGCCCTCTGGTAGAGATATTCCCCGGTAGCTCAGTTGGTAGAGCGGATGACTGTTAATCATTAGGTCGGCGGTTCGAGCCCGTCCCGGGGAGCCACTACTCTCCCTTCTTTCTTAAGCCCGCCGCACCAAATCGCATACTTCTCAGATCAAATCCGCCCGTAAGTGCGATCTAATGCATCACGTGTTGTCGGATTGCACTGCTACGTGAGCGGCTTCATCCACATCCGATTTAGATGTGAACCAATACCATTCGCCAATTGGCGTCAGGCTTTCTTACGTGCATCGGGTGAATCGCAAAAACGGGTGTTGAGATAATTTCTGAAGTCGTCGCGGACCTCTTTGTGTTTCAGCGCATATTCAACCGTGGCCATCAGATAGCCGAGCTTACTGCCGCAGTCATATCGGGTACCCTTAAACTGATGTGCCAAGACCTGCTCTTCTTCCAATAAACGCGCAATCGCATCAGTCAGTTGAATCTCACCACCAGCACCGCGTTCTGTCGTTTCTAGAAGATCGAAGATATGCGGCGTTAGGATATATCGACCTACCACAGCCAGGTTAGACGGTGCATCTTTCGGATTTGGCTTTTCGACGATGGCATTGACCCGGAATAGGCGGTCCTTGAACAATTCAGCCTTTACGATACCGTACTTGTCGGTATCCGTATGCGGCACCTCTTCCACTCCCAGCACGCTGGTACGGTGGTATTTGAACACCGAGACCATCTGCTGCAGGCAGTTTTTGTCTTCGCCATCAATCAGATCGTCTGCCAAAATCACTGCAAAGGGTTCGTCGCCAACAACCTGTTTAGCACAGAGCACCGCGTGACCTAGGCCCAGAGCCTCTGGCTGACGGACATAGACGCAAGAAACACCACGTGGCACTACCTCGCGGACAATCTTCAACAGCTGCTTCTTACCGCGTTTTTCCAACTCGGTTTCCAGCTCGTAGCTCTTGTCGAAGTGGTCCTCGATCGCGCGCTTGCTACTGCTGGTGACGAAGATCAGCTCCTCACAACCGGCGGCAATAGCCTCCTCTGCGGCATACTGAATCAAGGGTTTGTCGACAATCGGCAACATTTCCTTGGGGTTGGCCTTAGTGGCTGGCAGGAAGCGGGTACCCATGCCTGCAACCGGAAATACTGCCTTTTTGATTCTGTTTTTCATGCCTTTGACTTAACCTCAAATCGAATGATGTTATTTCCCTGTGCCTGAGCCGGGGCTTGCATCTCGGGCACCAACTCACGAATAACCTTCATAATCGCAGGTTCATCATAGTGCTGGCAAGCCTCTTCCAACCGTTGCATGCGTTGGTCGAGGTAATCCCCATCGACGGGTCTCGCCTGGGCCAGTAGTATTTTCTCATGTGAAGTGCCCGATAGTTCCTTTTCGTGAAAAAGTTCTTCGAAAAGCTTCTCACCTGGGCGCAGGCCAGTGAACTTGATTTCAATATCCTTACCAGGCTCACGACCCGACAAACGGATCATCTGTTCCGCCAGATAAGTGATTTTCACCGGCTCCCCCATATCAAGCACGAAGATCTCGCCACCCTTGCCCATCGCACCTGCCTGGAAAATCAACTGACAAGCTTCTGGAATAGTCATGAAGTAGCGGATCATCTCTGGGTGCGTCACGGTCAGAGGTCCACCTGTGTGGATCTGCTCACGGAACAGTGGCACGACGCTTCCA